>Ga0268256_1000065_pt1 | contig 199943 bp, 163 predicted proteins | sample AgamicAtAmrz_FD_200247 | JGI IMG/M metagenome (GOLD analysis project Ga0268256, IMG submission 200247) | Agave microbial communities from Guanajuato, Mexico - At.Am.rz (v2) (version 3) | ecosystem: Host-associated > Plants > Roots > Rhizosphere | place: Guanajato, Mexico | collected 2012-06-07 | reverse complement strand
TGCACCGAGGACACGATTTCCTGCATGGTGCGGCCGGCCTGGTCGACCAGCGCAGAACCTTCGGCGACGCGGGTGACCGAGTCGTCGATCAGGCCCTTGATCTCCTTGGCGGCGTTGGCCGAACGCTGGGCGAGGGTGCGCACTTCCGAGGCGACCACGGCGAAACCGCGGCCCTGTTCGCCGGCGCGTGCGGCTTCCACTGCCGCATTCAAGGCCAGGATATTGGTCTGGAACGCGATGCCGTCGATCACCGAGATGATGTCCGCGATCTTCTTCGACGAAGTCTCGATGCCGCTCATCGTGGTCACCACCTGGCCGACCACGGCACCACCCTGCGAGGCGACCGAGGCGGCCCCGACCGCCAGCTGGTTGGCCTGGCGCGCATGCTCGGCGTTCTGCTTGACCGTGGAGGTCAGCTCTTCCATCGACGCGGCGGTCTCTTCCAGGCTGGCGGCCTGTTGCTCGGTGCGGCGCGACAGGTCGTCGTTGCCGGCGGCGATTTCGGTGGCGGCGGTGTTGATGTTGCCGGCGGCCTGCTGGATGCGGCCAACGATGCTGGCGAGCCGTTCGGCGGTGGCGTTGGCGTCGTCGCGCATAGTCGCGAACACGCCGTGGAACTCGCCGCGCATGCGCGCGCTCAGGTCGCCGTCGGCCAATGCGCTGAGCAGGCGCGACACTTCGGCGATGCTGGTCGCATTGGCGTCGAGCAGGCCGTTGAGCTGCTGCGCCAGCTGCAGGAAGAAGCCCTGCTTGCCGTCGCTGTCGATACGCTTGGACAGATCGCCGGCGGCGGCGCTGCGCACCACCTCGGCCACGTCCACTTCGACCTTGGCTTCGGCGGTGCGGTCGCGCCATTCGCAGACGAAGCCGACGTGGGCGCCGACCTCGTTGCGGATCGCGGAAATTTCCTGCGCGATGCAGGCATCGCGGTAGTGCACCTCGCGCTGCGCGACGCCTTGGCGGTCGAGCTGCTGGTAGATCTCCGCGTCCTGCGAGTTGCCCACTTCCAGCAACGACACCGGCTGGCCGAGCAGGGCGCTGGAGCGCTCGAAGGCCGGTGCGCAGGCGTGGATGTCGTCGGCGTAGGTGTGCAGCAGCTTCTGCAGCGCGCCGTTGGCGTAGACGATGGTTAGGTCGGGATCGGCGATGTACATGCCGGTCGAGGCGTTGTCCAGCGCGGTGCGGATGCGCAGGTTCTCGGCGGCGACGCTGCGCTCGCGTTCGATCCGCTCGCGCAGTTCGCGCTGCATCCGAGCCAACGCGGCCATCAGGCTGTTGGCGTGCTTGGCGGCGAATGGAATCGGCTGGTCCAGGCGGCCGGCTGCGATGTGCTGGGCGGCGGCCATCGCCACGCTCGGCTCGCCGCCGAGCAGGCGCGAGACCGAACGCAGGATCCAGCCGGCGGCCAGGCCCAGGCACAGGATCGCCAGGACCACGGCGCTGGCCTGCTGCCAGGTCACGCGGCGGCTGTATTGTTCCGCTGCGGCGCGATTGGCTTCGTTCAGCGCCGCGATGCGGTCGCTGATCGAGCCCATGCGGGTCTCGAGCTGTTCGAACTTTTCGGTGAAGGCGGTGTAGGCAGCGGCGCTGTCCGCGTGCGTTTCGACCAGGCTCACGACCTGGTTCGCAGCATCGATGTAGTCCTGCAATGCGGGAGCGACGGCATCCAACTCCTGGCGCAAGGCGGGGTCCAGCGGCAGCTTGCGGTTGTCGGCCAGGGCCTGGCGGAATTCCGCGGCATGCTCGCCCAGCGAGGCGCGCGCGGCCTTGATGCCGGCATCGTCCTGGCGCGAGGCGGCCAGCAGCGCGGTGGTCACGTCGCCGCGCAAGGCGTCGTGCATCATGTCCGCCTGCATGTGGTTGCGCAGCGCATCGGACGAGACGACCTGCGCGGCGACCGCTTTGAGCAATCCGTGCTGCGCGCTGTAGCCGACGCCGCCCAGCGCCAGCAGCGCCAGCACCGCCACCAGCACCAGGATTGCGAGCATGTGCATGATCTTCATCGGTATCGCCTAGTTCGGTTCAGAAACGGAAAGACAGGCCCGCACCGAGCGCGTGATCCGGCGAACGGTCGTTGAGGCCGTAGCTGTAGGCCACATCCAGTTGCACGTCGTTGCTGAGCAGCCAGGCCGAGCCGATGTCGAGCAGGGCGACGGTGCCGCCGTCGTCGCTGTTCGCGATCTGCGGCAGCGCCAGTTCGACGAACGAACGGCTGCGTTCGGTCCATGCCTTGCCGAGTACCACGCCGAAGATGCCGGCCGCATAGCGGTGGCCGTCCTCGTTCTCGTCCCAGATCACGCCTGGCATCACCCCGGCGGACAGGCTCTCGCTGAGCTCCCATTCGGCGACCAGGCGGAACGAGGGCCGCGCGCCGTTGCCGCGCAGGCGGTGCGCGCCGCTGGGCAGGTCCACGTGCAGCAGCCACGCCAGCGAGGCGCCGCCATCGTCGGAAGCGGCCAGGTGATGCTTGACCCCGAGCGAGACGTCGGCGAAGCCGGAGACATCGCCATCGCCGCCGGGCACGTCGTTGTGCTGCCAGCCATCGGTTTCCAGGCGCAGTTCCCAGGTCTGGCCGAGGCCGTAGCGGAACAGGGTGGGCGTGGCGTAGCCGTTGGTGCCGTCGTCGCGTTCCCAGGCGACGCTGGTTTCCACCTGCAGGCGGCGGTCGCCGACGGTGAGGCTGGATTCGACGAAGTCGGGGCGATCGGTGGCGATCGGCTCTTCTTCGGCGTGCGCGAGGCTGGCGATGCCGAACAAGGTCAGGCAGCTGGCAAGCATAGGTTTCATTGTGTTCCCCATGAACGGTCGAGCGTGAAACGCATGCGTCTGGCCGCGGTGCCGCCGACTGGCCGCATGGTCCGTTTGGACCGGCTGTCGCGTCCCCCAAGACGCGGTCAGCCAAGTGTCATGAAAGCTAGCGGCCAGGCGCGGCGTATCTTTAAACATGTCCGACCGATGGCTTGCCGGGGTCATCGAGAGGACAGGTGGACGGCGGTTGGCCTGGCATGCTTGTCGCGCCTTCACCTCAACCCCGCTGTCCTACGGAGGCTTCCTTCGGCCACCGGTGGGAGGGGCTCAGCTCATGGCGACGTGCTGGAACGTCGCCATGAGCTATCCCAGCAGGCCCCGCGGCCTATCCCGGTGCGGCGCGTCCCCGCGGCAATGGGGAAGGCGCCGGATCGCAGCGACTCAGAACTCGTGCCACTGCGTGTCGTTGGCGCTCGCCGGCTTGCCCGGCACCGCGCGCATCGGCACGCTGCCGCGCTTTGCCGGCGCGCTCTTGGCTTTCGCCCTCGGCGCGGAGGCCGCGAGGCTGGGCTTGGCCATAGTGGCGGGCAGGGAGACGGCCGCGTTGTCGAGCTTGAACACGGCGACGGCCGCGGTCAGCTGGCCGGCCTGTTCCTCCATCGCCCGTGCCGCGGCGGTGGCTTCTTCCACCAGCGCAGCATTCTGTTGGGTCGCTTCGTCCATCTGGGTCACGGTCTGGTTGACCTGCTCGATGCCGGCGTATTGCTCCTGCGAGGCGGCCGAGATCTCGCCCATGATGTCGGTGACGCGCTGCACCGAGGACACGATCTCCTGCATGGTCTGCCCGGCACGATCGACCAGTGCCGAACCTTCGGCGACGCGGGTGACCGAGTCGTCGATCAGGCCCTTGATCTCCTTGGCGGCGTTGGCCGAACGCTGGGCCAGCGTCCGCACTTCACTGGCGACTACCGCGAAACCGCGACCCTGTTCGCCGGCGCGTGCCGCTTCCACCGCGGCATTGAGCGCCAGGATGTTGGTCTGGAACGCGATGCCGTCGATGACGCTGATGATGTCGGCGATCTTCTTCGACGAGGTCTCGATGCCGCTCATGGTGCTCACCACCTGGCTCACGACCTCGCCGCCCTGCGAGGCGACGCTGGCCGCACCGACCGCGAGCTGGTTGGCCTGGCGCGCATGTTCGGCGTTCTGCTTGACGGTGGAGGTCAGTTCCTCCATCGAGGCGGCGGTTTCCTCCAGGCTGGCGGCCTGCTGCTCGGTGCGCCGCGACAGGTCGTCGTTGCCGGCGGCGATTTCCGACGACGCGCTGTTGATGCTCGATGCCGCGCTTTGGATGCGGCCGACGATGGCGGCCAGCTGTTCGGCGGTGGCATTGGCGTCGTCGCGCATCCGCGCGAAGACGCCGTTGAACTCGCCGTGCATGCGCGCGCTCAGGTCGCCGGCGGCGATGGCCTGCAGCAGGGTGGAGAGCGACTGCAGGTTGCCGTCGGCGGTGGCCATCAACTGGTTGAGGCTGTCGACCATGGCGCGGAAGTCGTACTGGAAGCTTTCAGCGTCGCCGCGCACGCTGAAGTCGCCGGCCGCGGCGGCGGAGGCGAGCTGGTTGATCTCGCGATTCATCGCGATCAGGTTCTGCTTGACCGTGTCCATGGTCTCGGTCAGCACCGCCTTCTCGCCAGGCAGGCGGTCCATGTCCTCGCTGAGATCGCCGATCGCGTAGCGGCCCATGATCTGCGCCAGGCGCAGCTTCACCGCGATGTGCGAACCCGCCAGTTCGTTGCTGTCGTGCACCATGCGCCCGTAGTCGCCGGGGAAGGCGGTCGCGTCCATGCGGTAGCTGATCTGGCCGGCATCGTGGCGCTGCGCCATTTCCTTCTGTGCATCGAGCACGGCGCGCAACTGTTCCTGCATGCGCTGCAGGGAGCCGAACAGCCGGCCCAGCTCGTCGTTGCGCCGGTAGTGAATGCGGCTGTCCAGGCGCCCGGCGGCGACGGAGCCGGAGACCTCGACGGCGTCGGCCAGCGGCTTGACCACCAGGCGCCGCAACAGGACGTAGAGGCCGCCGCTGAGCAGCAGCGCCGCGCACAGGCCGACCGCGATGATGGTCCACAGCAGCGAGCGCGCCTGCGCCATCAGCAGCGAGCGCGGGACCGCCACGCCCAGCGCGAAGCGCTCCTGCGCCTGGCCGATCTGCAGCGGCACGTAGACCTCGATGTCGGTGGCGCCGGTCAGCGGATCGGCGACCTGGCGGGTCACGCTCTCGCCTTTGGCGATGGCGGCCAGCAAGGCGCGCGTGGCCGGGTCCTCCAGTTTCTTGCCGACCTGGGCCGCGTCGCGATCGGCGATGATCGCGCCGCCGGGCGACAGCAGGCGCACGTGGCCTTCGCCGAGCGGGTGCAGCTTGGACAGGCGTTCCTGCAGCTTGGCCAGGCCGAAATCGGTGGTCACCACGCCCAGGAACTTGCCGTCCTCGAGTATCGGCGTGGTCAGCGTGGTCATCAGCACTTTATTGCCGCCGATCTCGTACACATAGGGTTCGACCACGGTCGGGCGGTGCTGCTGGCGCGCCTTCAGGTACCAGTCGCCGGAGCCGGGCACCTCGTAGTCGCGCAGCGGCTCGCGCACCTGCTTGTCGCCCTGCCAGGCCCAATACACCATGTAGCGGCCGCTGGCGTCGTGGCCGTCGGCGTTGGCATAGGCCGTGTCCTTGCCGTCGAACGCCTGCGGCTCCCACAAGGTGCCCAGGCCGGTCCAGTCCGGATGCTGGCGCAATTCGCGCAGCACGCTGTCGCTGAAGGTCTCGCGTGCCTTGGCATCCTGGTTGCGCTGCGCCAGCAGGCTGTTGGCGAACACCTGGTTGGAGACGAAGGCCGCGCCGATGTCGCCGGAAATGCGTTGCGCTTCCAGGTAGGCGGCATCGGTCATGCCCGCTTTGGCCGAGGTGAGCAGCGCATCGCTGCTGCGCACGTAGATGATCGCGGCGGTCACGCCGAAACACAGCAGGGCGATCGCGGCCACGCCGAGCATCAGGCGGGTGGCGACGCTGGTGAAGCGTGGGGCGGGGGTCGGGCTCATGGGGTCGTCGACTGGCAGAAGAGGAGAAGGACACGGAGGCCGTTCCGTTCGCCCACGCGGCAGTGCGGCGTCGATGCTGGGCGCGTCGGGCTCGGAAATGTCCTGTGTCCAGGTCCTTATCGGCATTGCGTCTCGGAAATTGAATCGGCCGCAGGGACACTGCGGCCGATCGAAACCTCAGGTGATGGCAGGACTCGCTGCTGCCCGGCTCAGAACTCCTGCCATTCGGTTGCCGCGCCCACCGCGGCCAACGCACGCGGTCGCGGCACCTGGCGCAACGACGGACGCGCTGCCGCGGCGCTGCGCAGGACGGGCCGGGCCGGCGCGACGGCGTCGTTGGCCGCCTCGATCTTGAACACCGCCACCGCCGCGGTGAGCTGGCCGGCCTGGTCTTCCATCGAACGGGCGGCGGCGGTGGCTTCCTCGACCAGCGCGGCGTTCTGCTGGGTCGTTTCGTCCATCTGGGTGACGGTCTGGTTGACCTGCTCGATGCCGGCGTACTGCTCCTGCGAGGCGGCGGAGATCTCGCCCATGATGTCGGTGACGCGCTGCACCGAGGACACGATCTCGCTCATGGTCTGGCCGGCCTGGCGCACCAGTGCCGAGCCGTTGGACACCTGGCCGACCGAGTCGTCGATCAGGCTCTTGATTTCCTTGGCGGCGCCGGCCGAACGCTGCGCCAGCGTCCGCACCTCGCTGGCGACCACGGCGAAGCCGCGGCCCTGTTCGCCGGCACGCGCCGCTTCCACCGCCGCATTCAAGGCCAGGATATTGGTCTGGAAGGCGATCCCGTCGATGACGCTGATGATGTCGGCGATCTTCTTCGACGAGGCCTCGATGCCGCTCATCGTGGTGACCACCTGGCCGACCACGTCGCCGCCTTGCGCCGCGACCGCCGCCGCACCGACCGCCAACTGGTTGGCCTGGCGTGCGTGCTCGGCATTCTGCTTCACGGTGGAGGTCAGTTCTTCCATCGAGGCGGCGGTTTCCTCCAGGCTGGCGGCCTGCTGTTCGGTGCGGCGCGACAGGTCGTCGTTGCCGGCGGCGATTTCGCTGGCCGCGGCGTTGATGCTGACCGCGGCGGTCTGGATGCCGCCGACGATGCTCGCCAGCTGTTCTGCGGTGGCGTTGGCGTCGTCGCGCATCCTGGCGAACACGCCGTTGAAGTCGCCCTGCATGCGCGTGGTCAGGTCGCCGCTGGCGATGGCCTGCAGCATCGTGGACAGCGCATCGAGGTTGCTGTCGGCGGTGGCCATCAACTGGTTGAGACTGTCGACCATGGCGCGGAAGTCGTACTGGAAGCGCTGCGCATCGCCGCGCACGCTGAAGTCGCCAGCCGCGGCGGCATCGGCGAGCTGGCCGATTTCGCGGTTCATCGCGCCCAGGTTCTGCTTGACCGTGTCCATGGTCGCGCTCAGCACCGCCTTCTCGCCTGGCAAGCGGTCCATGTCTTCGCTGAGGTCGCCGATCGCGTAGCGGCCCATGATCTGGACCAGGCGCATCTTCACCGCGATGTGCGCAGCGACCAGCGTATTGTTGTCGCGGACCATGCGCCCGTAGTCGCCGGGGAACACGCTCTCGTCCATGCGGTAGCTGATCTGGCCGGCGTCGTGGCGCTGCGCCATTTCGGTCTGCGCGGCGAGCACGGCGCGCAGCTGGTCTTGCATGCTGCTCATGCTGACCAGCAGGCGCCCGGTCTCGTCGCGCGATTGGGTGTCGATGGCGTTGTCCAGCTTGCCAGAGGCGATGGCGTCGGCGACCGAGATGGCGTGGCCCAGACGCCTGACCAACTGGCGGCGGATCACCAGGCCCATGCCCACGGCGACCAGGATCGCCACCAGGCTGCCGAGCAGCACCGACCACTTGCCCTGCGCACGCACCGTCTCCAACTGTTGGCTGCGCTTGACCAGCAACGCGCTTTCCTCGTCGGCGAACGCGTTCAGCAGCGAGCGGATCGTGCCCATCGCCTTGCGATCGCGGCCTTCGCCGAACGCGGCCAGAACCTGCTGCTGGCTGTCGGGACGTTCGCGCAAGGCGATGATCTGCTGCTCGATCTGCAGCAGTTCCTGGTAGGCGGCCTGCAATTGCGCCAGGCGCGCCTGTTGCCGCGGATTGTCCGCGGTCAGGCGCTTGGCCTCGACGAAGCTCTTCTCGAAGCCGGCCTGGCCGAGCGCGAACGGCTGCAGATAGTCCTTGTTGCTCGACAGCAGATAGCCGCGGGTGCTGGTCTGCACGTTCAGCGCGTTGGCCTGCATCAGTTCGCCGGTGGCCAGCACCTTGAAGGTGTGCTCGTTGATCGCGACGGCGTCGTTGAACTGGAATTGGCTGCGCAGGCTGATCGCGCCGACGATGAGCAACACCAGCACGACGGCGCCGAAGCCGATGGCGAGCTGGGCCGACAGGGGCAGATTCTTGGTCTTCATCGATGGATCCCGAGGTTGAGGATGGAACGGGCTATGAAAGGAGGACTGCGGCGCGGATGCCGTCCGCCGCATCCATGTCCTCTGTAACGGCCTGTCCATTGCTGCGTTCAATCGATTTATCCATCTTGATAGATAGTTTTCGTCAATCGTTGCTGAGTTTCTTGATGTGTAACGCCTTTTGATTGGCTGTTGAGGGAATGTGTACGGCGCGGTTGTGGTCTTCGCCACAATCGGCAGGTGCGGCAGATCACGGTCAGCCACAACGGCATTGCATCCCAGAACGCAACTCGGCCGCGGAATTCCGCGGCCGACTGTGTGTTGTGCTGTTCCGGAGCATGCGGCGGCCAGGATTTCTGGTCGCCGCCATTGCTTGTTTGGCCCTGCGCTTTCGCGTTTATGCCTGACGCAACTGCGCCGGCAGGCCGCGCAGGGTGGCCCGGTTTGCAGACGCGGCGTTGGTCGCCTCGATCTTGAACACCGCCACCGCTGCGGTGAGCTGGCCGGCCTGGTCTTCCATCGAACGGGCGGCAGCGGTGGCTTCCTCGACCAGGGCAGCGTTCTGCTGGGTGGTCTCGTCCATCTGGGTCACGGTCTGGTTGACCTGTTCGATGCCGGCGTATTGCTCCTGAGAGGCCGCCGAGATCTCGCCCATGATGTCGGTGACGCGTTTCACCGAGGACACGATCTCTTGCATGGTCTTGCCGGCCTGGTCGACCAGGGCCGAGCCTTCGGCGACGCGGGTCACCGAGTCGTCGATCAGGTGCTTGATCTCCTTGGCCGCACCGGCCGAGCGCTGGGCGAGGGTGCGCACTTCGCTGGCGACCACCGCGAAACCGCGGCCCTGTTCGCCGGCACGCGCCGCTTCCACCGCCGCATTCAAGGCCAGGATGTTGGTCTGGAACGCGATGCCATCGATGACGCTGATGATGTCGGCGATCTTCTTCGACGAGGCTTCGATGCCGCTCATCGTGGTGACCACCTGGCCGACCACATCGCCGCCCTGGGTGGCGACGCTGGCGGCACCGACCGCCAGCTGATTGGCTTGCCGCGCATGCTCGGCGTTCTGCTTCACGGTGGAGGTCAGTTCCTCCATCGACGCGGCGGTTTCCTCCAGGCTGGCGGCCTGCTGCTCGGTGCGTCGCGACAGGTCGTCGTTGCCGGCGGCGATCTCGGTGGCGGCGGCATTGATGCTGACCGCCGCGGTCTGGATGCGGCCGACGATGCCGGTCAACTGGTCGGCGGTGGCGTTGGCGTCGTCGCGCATCCGGGCGAACACGCCATGGAACTCGCCGTGCATGCGCGCGGTCAGGTCGCCGGCAGCGATCGACTGCAGCAGCGCCGACAGCTTGCCGAGATTGCGGTCGCTGACCTCCATCATCGCGTTGAGGCCTTGCACCATCGCGCGGAAGTCGTGCTGGAAGTGCTCGGCATCGCCGCGCGCACTGAAGTCGCCGGCCGCGGCCGCCGCGGCCAGGCGCTTGATCTCGGTATTGATCGCCAGCAGGCTGGCCTTGGCCGCGTCCATCGATTCGTGCAGTACCGCGCGACTGCCGGGCAGGCGCCGCGCGTCGCGGCGCAGGTCGCCGTTGGCGTACTCGTTGAGCACCGCGATCGCGTCGACGATGGCGTCCAGGTGCTCGAACATCATGGTGTTGATGCCCTTGCTGAGCTCGCCGTAGACGCCGGGGAAGTCCTGCGGCATGCGGTGGCTGATGTCCTTGTCCGCATGCAGTTCGATCATCTGCGTGGTCTCGCTGGAGAAGCGCCGCAACTGCGTTTGCATTTTCTCCATCGCATTGAGCAGGCGGCCGGGTTCGTCGCGTGCGTCGGTGCGCACATCGTTGTCCAGGCGGCCGTCGGCGATGGCCTCGGCGGCGCGGGTGGCGCGGCTCAGCGGGCGGGTCAGGCTGCGGGTGATCGTCCAGGCCAGCAGGCTGCCGAGCAGCAGCGTCGCGACGCCGCCGATCGCGAGGTTGAGCCGGCCGCGGTTCACCGACGCCAGCGCTGCGGCGTAGGCTTGCCTGCTCAGGCGCTGCTGCAGTTCGACGTTGGCGCGGATCGCGGCCTGCTGCGCATCCATGGCCGTGGCGGCGTCGCCCAGCAGTAAGGCCTGCGCCTGTTGGTTCTGGTTCTGCTTGCCGAGTTGCAGCACCTGGTTGTTGAGTTTGACCGACACGTCCCGGCGTTCGGCGATCAGCGCCAAGGCGTCGCGTTCGGCGGCGCTTGTAGGCATGGCCGTCAGCGCAGCGTGCGCGGCCTTGTAACGCGCGCGGTTGGCATCGACCGAGTCCAAGGCACGCTTGTTGGCCGCATCGTTGTCGACGATGGTGATGTCGTGCAGGCCGATTGCGACATTGGTATTGGCATCGAGCATTTCGCTCGACAGGCGGATCTTTTCCATGTTGGTGTTGACGATCGAATCCAGTTCCTGGCGCGCATTGGCCATGGTCGAGATGGCGCTGGCCACCAGGAATCCGGACAGCAGGATCAGGATGCCGAACGCCGCGCCGAGGCGCCGGCCGACGTTGTAGCGTTGCAGGAGTGCGTTCATGTCAGACCTTGTCCAGCGAACGATTGATCGGCTGCACCAGGCCGGTTGTTCGCAACCGCGGAAGGTGCCGTGCGTGGCGACGGCATTCGATGCCTGCCACACTGCGGATATCGACGCGCCCGCACGGAACTGTTGGGCGCGGATGTTCGTGTTTCTTTCGCGCTTAGGAAGCTGTCTGGACGCTTTGCGGAAACCGTAGCGGGTGGAACGCTGATGCGTGGCAATGCGCTCCAACCTCGACGTTTTTCCGACAGCCGATGTCCGCGACTTCAGCGCATCGAGCGGCTGCCGCGCTTTTTTGCGCTGTCCGGAGCGCCACTTCGAAACGCGTGTGCGTTGGCGTTGGTGCCGCGTCGACAGCGGCTTGGAGTTGCGCAGCGCACGCGTCGCCCACGGCGGTCTGCGTCTAGATCAGCACGACGGACCTGTCATGGAGATGGGCGAGCGCCGGTTCTGCTGAGCGGCGGCGCTGCGATGCTCGTCGATCGTCTCGGAGATCCATGCCGCGCGACGATCGCTTGCGAACGCCTGCGTTCGCCTCATCGTCAGTTTGCTAGGGCGCGGGCGCACACGCGCATGCGTCGCAAAAAGCAAAAGCCCCGGCATCGCTGCCGGGGCTTGAGTGGTTGCCGCCGCGTAGCGCGCGGCGATGTGGAACCAACGCGATCAGGCCGCTTGCGGCACCTTCAGCGACCGCACCAGCCCGCCGATGTCGACGATCAGCGCGACGCGGCCGTCGCCGAGGATGGTGGCACCGGAGATGCCGCCGATGCGCCGGTAGTTGTTCTCGATGTTCTTGACCACCACCTGCTGCTGGCCGACCAGTTCGTCCACTTCCAGCGCGAGCTTCTGGCCGTCGGCCTCGACCACCACCACCAGGGGCTCGGTGCTCTGCTCGATGCGGCCGTAGCCGTAGGAATCGGCCAGCGACAGGATCGGCAGGTATTCGCCGCGGACCCGCAGCACCCGGCCTTCGCCGGCCATGGTGCGGATGTCGTCGGGCTGCGGCTGCAGCGCCTCGATCACGTAGGCCAGCGGCAGGATCAGGGTCTCGCCGGACACCGACACGGTCATGCCGTCCAGGATCGCCAGAGTCAGCGGCAGCCGGATCAGCACGCGGGTGCCGCGGCCGGGGGCGCTTTCCAGCTGCACTTCGCCGCCCAGGCCCTGGATGTTGCGGCGGACCACGTCCATGCCCACGCCGCGGCCGGACAGGTCGGTGACCGCGTCGGCGGTGGAGAAGCCGGGGGCGAAGATCAGGTCCCACACCTGCGCGTCGGTCGGGTTGTCCGGGACCGCCAGGCCGCGTTCGGCGGCCTTGGCCAGGATGCGGTTGCGGTTGAGGCCGGCGCCGTCGTCGCTGACTTCGATGACGATGTGCCCGCCCTGGTGCGAGGCGGCCAGGGTGATGGTGCCGGTCTCGTCCTTGCCGGCGGCGCGGCGCGCTTCCGGCATTTCCAGGCCGTGGTCGATCGAATTGCGCACCAGGTGCACCAGCGGATCGGCGATCTTCTCGATCAGGCCCTTGTCCAGCTCGGTGCCTTCGCCAATGGTGCGCAGCCGCACCTGCTTGCCGAGGCGGGTGGACAGGTCGCGGACCAGGCGCGGGAAGCGACGGAACACCGCGTCCACCGGCAGCATGCGCACGCCGATCACCGCTTCCTGCAGGTCGCGGGTGTTGCGTTCGAGCAGATCCAGGCCGGCGAACAGGCGTTCGGCGACGGCCGGGTCCAGGCCGCTGGAGACCTGCTTGAGCATGGCCTGGGTGATGACCAGTTCGCCGACCAGGTTGATCAGCGCATCGACCTTGTCGACGCTGACCCGGATCGAGCTTTCCGCTTCGTGCGCGGCGGCGGCGTTGCCGGCCGGCGCATTGGCGGCGACGGCGGCGGCCGGCGCGGCGGTGGCGCTGGCCGGCGGCTGCGCCAGGGTAGGGGCCGGCGCGTTGGCCAGGCTCGGCGGCGGCACGGCGCGGATGTCCAGTTCGCAATCGTCGATCACCCAGGCGAAGGTGTCTTCGATCGCGCTGCGCGGGATCTTGCCGACCAGGCCCAGGTCCCAGGCCAGATAGGCCTCGAGCGGGTCGAGGTCGCTGAAGCCGGGCAGGCGCGCGGTGCGGCAGGCGACCTGCAGCGGGCCGAGGTGTTCGAGTTCGCGGATGATGCGCAGCGGGTCGTTGCCGCTCATGAACAGCGACGGCGCCGGGGTGAAGCCGATCTGCCAGGCTTCCGGCTCGGCCGGCTGGTTGGCGGCCGGGGTCGCGGCGGGCGCGGCGGCGGTGTTGCCGTTGAGGGCCTGCTGCAGGCGGTCGTGCACGGCCTTGACCGCGACCGGATCGGCCGGGGTGCCGTGCTCGGCTTCGCGCAGCAGCGCGCGCAGCACGTCCACCGACCCCAGGATCGCATCGATCGCATGCGCTTCGACCTCGCGCTTGCCCGAACGCAGTTCGTCGAGCAGCGTCTCCAGCACGTGGGTCAGGCCGGCCATCGCCTCGAAGCCGAAGGTGGCGGCGCCGCCCTTGATCGAGTGCGCGGCGCGGAACACCGAGTTGATCGTTTCGGGGTCGCGGTTGCCTTCTTCCAGCGACAGCAGTCCGGCTTCCATCGCGTCCAGCCCTTCGCGGCTTTCCTCGAAGAAGGTGGCGTGGAAACGTTGCAGGTCCATGCTCATGGGCGGGGAATCCGGAAAAAGGGTGGAGAGGAAATCAGCCCAGGACTTTCTGGACGGTGGCGATCAGCTGTTCCGGATTGAACGGCTTGACCAGCCAGCCGGTGGCGCCGGCGGCCTTGCCTTCGGACTTCTTGTCCGCCGCCGACTCGGTGGTCAGCATCAGCATCGGCGTGAACTTGTAGTCCGGCAGCTGGCGCAGCGCGCGGATCAGCGAGATGCCGTCCATGTTCGGCATGTTGACGTCGGTGACCACCGCATTGAAGCGCTGGCCCTGGGCGCGGCCGAGGGCGACCTGGCCGTCTTCGGCTTCTTCGACCGCGAAACCGGCCGAGGTCAGGGCAAAGGAGACCATTTGGCGCATCGACGCCGAATCGTCCACCACCAAGATACGTGCGCTCATGCGGCGTTCTCCACAGATTTCAGGTTGTCAGGGGTTGCGGGAAGGCCAAGCGATGCGCTGACCCCTAGCAGGCGTGCCGCGTCGCGGAACGTGTCGTTGCAGGTTGCGAACACCGTGCTCTTGCCGTCTTTACGGCGAGCATCGACGAATGCGCACAGCACCTGCACGGATGCGGTATGGATGCGGCGGACCTCGCCTGCGTCCAACTGCAGCTCGTCGTCCGACTCCAGGAACGGAGTCAGCCGTTGTTTCAGGTCGGCGCTGGTCTCGATACCGAGATCTTCGCCAAGGGTCACTGTGCTCATCATTGCTCCGCACGGAATGGTTCTAGGGCAGATAACGGCCAATGCGCGGGAAGCTTTAGCGGCGCATCGGGAAAGTGCGGCAGGGTTGGCAGTTGCGGGCCGCCGCGGCCGCGGGCGCGTTGCCGCGGCACGGAGTTGGGCCGCATGCGGCGATTGGCCGCGGCGCCTGGCGCATCCGGCGCCGTGTCGGTACGGGCGCTCGTCGGCACAAGCTCCCTTTGCTGCCCGGCTTGCCGCGGATGTGCGCAAGCCGGGCGGGCCTGTCTTCAGGCGGTCAGTGCAGCAGTTGCTCGGCGTCGAGCAGGATCATCGGCTGCGTGCCCAGCCGCGCCACGCCGCGGAACAGGTGGTTGGAGATGCGGCAGATGCGGGCGTTGTCCGGCGGCTCGATCTGCTGGTCGGTGAGGCTGGCCACGTCCTCGACCGCGGACACGCGCAGGCCCAGGGTCTCGCCGTTCTCTTCCAACACCACCACCCGGGTCTGCATGTCCATCTCGATCGGCGCCGAGCCCAGATGGATGCCCAGGTCGATCACCGGCACCACCTGGCCACGCAGGTTCATGATCCCCAGCATCGCCGTCGGGGTGCCGCGCAGCGCCAGCAGCGGCACTGGCAGCACCACTTCCTGCACCTTCAGCAACTCCAGCGCATAGGCCTGTTCGCCGCAGCGCAGGCGCAGCCAGCGGGTGCTGCGGTCGGGCGCGCGGCGCTGGTGCGGGGAGGCTTCGTGGTGGGCGCTTGGCGCCATGAACGCCTGCAGGTTGGGCGGCAGCCGCGAACCGGCGGCCTGTGCGCGTTCGGCCTCGGCGCGGCGTTCCGGCGGCACCGCCATCGGCGGGCGCTTGACCGCACGCGCGGCGGCGGCATCGTCCTCGGCGGCCAGGTCGCGCGGCGGCGCGGCGGCGCGTTGCATCTCCATCGCCGCGACCACCTCGAGATCGGCCTCGTGCTCGGCGGCGGACGGCGCCTGCTGCGACATGATCCCGGCCAGGGCCGGGTCGGAGTCGGCTTCGGCGAGCACCGCGGCGGCGATTTCTTCCGGGGTCGGGCCGGCCGGCTTGGGTGCCACAGCCTGCTGCGACATGATGCCGGCCAGGGCCGGATCGGAGTCGGCTTCGGCGAGCACCGCGGCGGCGATTTCTTCCGGGGTCGGGCCAGCCGGCTTGGGCGCCAGGGCTTCCTGCGACATGATCCCGGCCAGGGCCGGATCGGCGTCGGCTTCGGCCAGTACCGCGGCGGCAAGTTCTTCCGGGGTGGGGCCGGCCGGCTTGGGCGCCACGGCCTGTTGCGACATGATGCCGGCCAGGGCCGGATCGGAGTCGGCTTCGGCGAGCACGGCGGCGGCGATTTCTTCCGGGGTCGGGCCAACCGGCTTGGCTGCCAGGGCCTGCTGCGACATGATCCCGGCCAGAGCCGGATCGGAATCGGCTTCGGCCAGCACGGCGGCGGCGATGTCCTCCGCGGAGGGGGCCGCCGGCGCTGGCGCTTCGATGGCGCGCGCCGCTTCCGGCGCCGGCGCCGGGGCGGGGCTGGCCATGGCGGGCGTGGCCTGGCGTTCGGCGTCGCGCTCTTCGGCGATCACGTCGTGCAGCAGGCCTTCCAGATAGTCGTCGATGACGCCGGGCGTGTTCATGCGGCCTGCTCCATCGGCGCGGCGTCGCTGGCGATCAGCCATTCCAGCGCGCGCCGGTAGGCGGCCAGGCCGCGGCCGGGGTAGTCGCCGGGGATGCCGGCCACCGTCAACGCCTTGACGTTGCAGATCTTGGTGTCGACCGGGATCGCGTCTTCCCAGACCCGCTCGCCGTAGCTGTCCTGCATCTGCCGCAAGGTGTCGTTGCCAGCGCGGGTGCGCTTGTCGAACAGGGTCGGCAGGATCGAGGCGGGCAGGGGACGGCGGCGCGAGCGCTCGACCATGTCCACGGTGCGGACCATGCTGGCCAGGCCGTGCAGCGCCAGCGGCTCGGCCTGGGTCGGGATGATCACCCGGTCGGCCGCGGCCAGCGCGTTGATCATCAGCAGGCCCAGGGTCGGCGGGCAGTCGAGCAGGATGTAGTCGTGCTGGCCGGCATGCCGGGTCATGGCCTGCTGCAGCGCCAGGCCCAGCCCGGGCTGGTTGGCGCTGCGCCGCTCCAGCGTGGCCAGCGCGGTCTGCCCGCAGACGTAGCTCAGGCGCTCGATGGCGCTGTCGCGCGCCAGGGCGGCCAAGTCGCTCGGCGGCGTGGCGAACAGATCCAGCACGCCGCTCGGCGGCGGGTCCTGCGGCACGTCGAAGGCGCGGGTCAGCGAGGCGTGCGGATCGAGATCCAGCATCAGCACACGGTGGCCGAGCATGGCCAGGCCACGGCCCAGCGCCAGCGTGGTCGTGGTCTTGCCCACGCCACCCTTCTGGTTGGCAATCGCCCAGATGCGCATCAGTTCACTCCTTCAATGGCGGCAGGTACCGCGCGGGGCTGGCCGGCAGTGCCGGCAGCCGCCGCGGCGGCATGTAGCGGGGTTGCCGGCGCGGCGCCGGCGGTATCGGTCAGTCGGTCTTGCGGCGACGGCGTGCCGGCAGCGGCGCTGGGCGCCGCGCCGCTGCCGCTGTCGGGACCGCCGGCATCGGCCAGGATCACCAGCACCACGCGGCGGTTGGCGTTGCGGCCGGCCTGGCTGTCGTTGTCGGCACGCGGGCGGAACTCGCCGTAGCCGATCATCGACAGCCGCGACGGTTGCAGGCCCTGGTCGGCGAACAGGTGCACCACGCTGGCCGCGCGCGCCGCCGACAGCTCCCAGTTCGACGGGAACTGCAGGGTGGCGATCGGGGTATTGTCGGTATAGCCCTCCACGCGCACGCCGTTGGGCACCGGCACCAGCACCTGCGCCAGCTGCGCCAGGGTGGCGCGCGCGCTCTGGTCCAGCGACGCGGAGCCGGAGCCGAACAGGATGTCGCTGTTGATCTCCACTTCGATCCACAGCCCGGCATGGCGCACGGTGATCAGCTTCTTCTGGATCAGCGGCGCCAGCGCGGCGCCGAGCCGGTCGGCGATGCCGTCGAGCTGGCGCTGCGCGCGCCGCAGCTGGTCCTCGTCGCGCAGCGCGCCGGACGAGCGCAGCGGCGAGGCCGAGGGCAGCCGGTTCGGATCGGGCAGGGACAGCGCCGGGCTGGACTTGATCGGGGTCGGGCGCGCGCCGCCCTGGCCCTGCATCAGGTGATCGCCGACCTGCACCGGACTCATCGTCCGCGGCGCGCCGCCGAAGGCGGTGCTCATCGCGTCGGCCATGACCCGGTACTTGGCCTCGTTGACCGTGGACAGCGCGTACATCACCACGAAGAAGGCGAGCAGCAACGTCATCAGATCGGCATAGGGAATGGCCCATGCCTCATGGTTGACGTGATCTTCGTGCTGACGCTTGCGGGCCATAGAGGTGGGTCAATGCAAGAAGCCGGCCAGTTTCGATTCGATGTTGCGCGGGTTCTCGCCCTGGGCGATGGCGATGAGCCCTTCGATGATCATTTCGCGCTCGCCGCTGCTGTGCTTGATCACGCTCTTGAGCTTGCTGGCCATCGGCAGGAACAGCAGGTTGGCCGAGGCGATGCCGTAGATGGTGGCGGTGAACGCGGCGGCGATGCCGTGGCCGAGCTTGCTCGGGTCGGCGAGGTTCTTCATCACCGCGATCAGGCCCAGCACCGCGCCGATGATGCCCAGCGTCGGCGCATAGATGCCCATGCCTTCGAACACCTTGGCCGCGGCCAGGTCGCAGTGTTCCTGGCCGTCCAGGTCGATTTCCAGCATGTGTCGGATCGATTCCGGCTCCACCCCGTCCACCAGCATCTGCAGACCCTTGCGCACGAACGGGTCCTGCTGTTGCGGCACCTGGTTCTCCAGGCCGAGCAGGCCCTGGCGGCGGGCGATGTTGCTCCACTCCACGATCTGCTGCAGCAGCGCCTGGCGGTCGCTGGCCGGCGGACGCAGGATCCACTTGGCGATCTGGAACGCGCGCTTGAACACCGCCGGCGGGGTATGCACCAGGATCGCGGCGACGGTGCCGACGATGACGATCACGAACGCGGCCGGCGACCACAACGCCGAAACGCCGGCGCCCTTGAGGATGCTGCCGCCGACCAGCGAGGCGATCGCCAATAGCAAGCCAATGAGACTGAGTTTGTCCATGCAGGAGGTATCGGCCAGCGGGCTTGGGACTTGATGGGGGTGGGATTGGGGATTCGGGATTGGGGATTCGCAAAGGCGCGGAGGCCGACATTTGGTCGGTATGCCGTGGAAGCAGTTTCAGGCGAGGCGCGGCGTGGTGGCTGCCGCGGGGGACATTCAGAAATCTGTCGGAAGGCAACAGACGCCGCTTTTGCGAATCCCCAATCCCGAATCCCCAATCCCGGCCCCTCAGGCCTTCAGGCCGTCCACGTCCAGGATCAACGCCAGCCGGCCGTCGCCGATCAGGGTCGCGCCGGCGTAGCCGGGCAGGCCGCGCAGGGCGCGCGGCAGCGGCTTGATCACCACTTCCTCGCGGCCGCGGACCTGGTCCACGACCAGGCCCATGCGCGATTCGCCGGCCTGCAGCACCACCACGGTCAGCAGCGGCAGTTCCGGCGCTTCGATGTTCAACCACTGGCGCAGGTCCACCAGCGGCAAGGTGTGCGATTGCCGGTCGAGCACGGCGCGGCCGTCGAACCAGCCCAGCGCGCGGCGCGGCGCGTGCAGCACTTCCACCACGCGCGCCAGCGGCAGCGCATAGACGGTGTCGCCGGCCTGCACCAGCAGGGTCGGCAGGATCGCCAGGGTCAGCGGCACGCGGATCAGGAAGCGGCTGCCGCGGCCCAGTTCGGACTGGATCTGGATCTGCCCGCTGAGTTCGCGGATGCGCGACTGCACCACGTCCATGCCGACGCCGCGGCCGGAGATGTCGGTGACTTCGGACTTGGTCGAGAACCCGGGCAGGAACACCAAGTGCAGGCATTCCTCGGTGGTCAGGCGGGCGGCGGCTTCCGGATCGATGAGGCCCTTTTCGCGCGCTTTCTGCCGTAGCCGCTCCGGGTCGATGCCGGCGCCGTCGTCCTGCACTTCGATGCTGACGTAGTCGCCTTCCTGCTGCGCCGACAGGCGCACATGGCCGCCGCGCGGCTTACCGGTGGCTTCGCGCAGCGCCGGCGTCTCGATGCCGTGGTCGATCGCGTTGCGCACCAGGTGCACCAGCGGATCGGCCAGCGCCTCGACCAGGTTGCGGTCCAGTTCGGTGTCGGCGCCGATCAGTTCCAGGTCCACTTCCTTGTTGAGGGAGCGGGCGACGTCGCGCGCGACCTTGGGGAAGCGCGAGAACACCTTGCCCACCGGCTGCATGCGGGTGCGCATCACCGCCGATTGCAGGCGCGAGGTGGCGATGTCCAGGCTGCTGACCGCGCGGTCCAGTTCTTCGTCGCGCAGGCGCACGCGCAGGGTCTTGAGCCGGTTGCGCGACAGCACCAGTTCGCCGATCAGGTTGACGATCGCGTCCAGGCGCTTGGTGTCCACGCGCACGGTGTGTTCGGGTTCGGCGGCCTTGGCCGGCGCCGCGGCGGGCTTGGCGCTCGGCGCCGGTCGTGGCGCGGCGGCCGGCACCGGCAGCGCGGTCGGCGCGGCGCCGCCATGCAGCTGGTCGAGCAGCGCTTCGAATTCGTCGTCGTCGATGAGGTCGCTGTTGCCGCCAGCGGCCGGCGACGGCGGCGGCGCCGCCGCCGCGGCAGGCTTGGCGCTGGGCGCGGCGGTCTCCTCGCCGCTGGTCGCGAACTGCGCGATCAGCGACGCCGGCGCGCGCGGCGGTTCGTTGCCGCTGCCGAACGCGTCGAGCATCGATTGCAGGTAGTCCAGCGATTGCTGGGCGGCGTCGAAGTGCCGCGCCTGCAGCGTGGCCTGGCCAGCGCGGGCCTGGCCCAGGGTGTCCTCGGCGGCGTGGCACAGCTCGACCATCGGGGTGATCGCCAGGAAGCCGGCGCCGCCCTTGAGCGTGTGGAAACCGCGGAACACCGCGTTGAGCTGGTCGCTGTCCTCGGGCGCCTGCTCCAGCGACACCAGCTGCTCGCCGAGCCGGTCCAGGATTTCCTGGGCCTCGATGATGAAGTCGGCAGCGATGTCGTCGGGTACGGCGCTCATAAAATTACAATCCCAATCCGGACAGCAGGTCGTCGGCGTCGTTCTGCGACACGCCGTGGCGGTCCAGTCCGGCCAGCGCCGGGCCGGCCAGGCCGCCGTCGGCCTTCTTGTTGTCTTCCTTCGGCGGCAGGCCCAGCGCGCCGAAACCTTCGTGCACGCGGCGCACGATGGTCGCCACGCGGCGGATGATCTGCCCGGTCAGGTCCTGGAAGCTCTGCGCCAGGGCCATCTCGGTGAGGTTGTGGCGGATCTTGTCGAGGATCTCGCCCTGGTCGCCGGTCAGGCCGCCGGCGCGCAGCTGCTCGGCCAGCGCGCGGCATTCCTCGGCCAGGTCCAGGGTGCGGTGGCTGGCCTGTTCGGTCATCGCCACCACGTGGTCCAGGCGCGAGCAGGCGTCGTCCAGCTCGCCGGCTTCGGTGGGGATGGTGGGCAGTTCGCCGAGCGCCTGGCCCAGGTCGCGCGCCAGCCGGCTCAGGCCCTGCATCATCGGCCGCGTGCGCCAGGCGGCGAGCGTGTCGATTTCCTTGCGCCAGGCGGCTTCGTCGCCGCGCTCCAGTGCGTCCAGCGCACCTTGCAGGCGTTCGATCAGGGCGCTGCGTTCGGCGGTGGCTTCCATCAGGCGGTCGCTCCCAGGCGTTCGAAGATCTTGCCCAGCTTCTCCTGCAGCGTCTGCGCGGTGAACGGCTTGATGATGTAGCCGTTCACGCCGCACTGCGCGGCCTCGATGATCTGCTCGCGCTTGGCCTCGGCGGTCACCATCAGCACCGGCAGGTGCTTGAGCTTGTCGTCGGCGCGGATGTTGCGCAGCAGATCGATGCCGGTCATGCCGGGCATGTTCCAGTCGGTGACCACGAACTCGAACGGTGCCGAGCGCAGTGCCGCCAGCGCACTGTTGCCGTCTTCGGCCTCTGCAGTGTTGGTGAAGCCCAGATCGCCGAGCAGATTCTTGACGATGCGCCGCATCGTCGAGAAATCGTCCACGATCAAAATCCGCATGTTCTTGTTCACCGCTAACTCCCTTGGGTCTTATTCTTCGTCTTCCAGGCCGGCGTCCGCCGCTTCGAACGCTTTCAAGCGTCCGCGCAAGCGTACCGTGGCCTGGCCGTGGATCTGGCAGACGCGCGACTCGCTGACACCGAGCACCGCGCCGATTTCCTTCAAGTTCAATTCCTGCTCGTAGTACAGCGACAGGACCAGCTGCTCGCGCTCGGGCAGCTGCGCGATCGCCTTGCCCAGTTCGCGCCCGAATTCGCTGCGTTCCAGCATCTGCTGCGGATTGGGCCCGCCCTTGGCGATGGTGTCCAGTTCGCCGTGGTCTTCGACCCGCGACTCCAGGCTCAGCACCTGGCCGCGCGCGGCATCTTCCATCAATCGCAGGTATTCGGGAAGCGGCATGTCCATCGCCGCGGCCACTTCGTTGGCGGCGGCGGCGCGGCCGGTGCTCTGCTCGATCTTGCGGATCGCCGAGGCGGCGTCGCGGGCGCGGCGGTGCACCGAGCGCGGCACCCAGTCGCCGCGGCGGATCTCGTCGATCATCGAGCCGCGGATGCGGATCGAGGCGTAGGTCTCGAACGAGGCGCCCTGGTCGGCGTCGTAGCTGCGCGAGGCCTCGATCAGGCCGATCATGCCGGCCTGGATCAGGTCGTCGATCTCGACGCTGGCCGGCAGCCGCGCCGCCAGGTGGTGGGCGATGCGCCGCACCAGGTCCGAATGCTGGGCGATGTAGTCGTTGGAGCTGTTGCGCTGCACGGCGCGGTAGTGGGCGGCGGCGTTCATGCGGCGACCCCCCGCTGGATGATCCGTTCGACGAAGAACTCGACGTTGCCGCGCGGCACGGTCGGCGCCTGCCAGCGCGAGGTGCGGCGGGCGATCTCGGCGATCGCCTGCGCCGACGGGCTGGACGGGTAGGCCTTGACCACCGGCTGCTGGCGCTGCACCGACAGGCGCAGCCAGTCGTCCTGCGGCACGCAGCCCAGGTAGTTCAGCGACACGTCGCCGAGGAACTTCTCGCACACCCGGCTCAGCTTGTCGTACAGCAGGCGGCCTTCGTTGAGGTCGCGGACCATGTTGGCGACGATCTGCACCCGGTCCACGCCGCGTTCGCGCGCCAGCACCTTGATCAGCGCGTAGGCGTCGGTGATCGAGGCCGGCTCGTCGCAGACCACCACCACCGCGTCCTGCGCGGCCTGGCAGAAGGTCAGCACGCTGTCGGTGATGCCGGCGGCGGTGTCGATGACCATGATGTCCAGCTCGCGCTGCAGCTCGGAGAACACGTTGACCAGGCCGACGTGCTGGGCCGGCGGCAGCTCGGCCATGTGCCGGCGGCCGGAGGCGGCGGGCACCACCATCAGCCCGTTGGGCATGTCGATCAGCACCTCTTCCAGGGTGCAGCGCCCGGCGACCAGGTCGGCCAGGGTGAACTTGGGGGTCAGCCCGAGCAGCACGTCGACGTTGGCCAGGCCCAGGTCGGCGTCCAGCAGCAGGGTGCGCTTGCCCATGTCGGCCAGCGCCATCGACAGGTTGACCGAGATGTTGGTCTTGCCGACGCCGCCCTTGCCGCCGGTCACGGCGATGGTGCGCACCGGGCCCAGCGGTTCGCTGCGCGTTGCCGACAGGGGGAAGGCATTGGTCAGATTGGCGTAATCACGCGACGGCATGGTTCTGCTCCGGAGTACAGGGCTTATCGGCAGCGCGCCGCAAATCTTCAAGGCGCAATACCAGGCTGGCGGCGTTGGCGCGGTGCAGGTCGTCCGGCACGCGCTGACCATCGGTCACCCAGGTGATGGGAAGCCGGTGGTCCGCGACCACCGACAGGGCACTGCCAAACCGCCCGGTTTCATCCAGCTTGGTCAAGATCACCCCCTGCGGATCGGCGCCGGCGAACCGGCGCACCACCTCGTCCAGGTCGGAGAAATGAGCGTTGGCAGGGAGTACTAGCAAGGACCGGACCACTCGCGAGGCGCGCAGCCAGTGCAGCTGCGCGGCCAGGGCGCGGTCGCGCTGGCCCATGCCGGCGGTGTCGATCAGCACCAGCTTGTAGTCGCGCAGGCGCTCCAGCAGCTGCTGCAGGGCGGCGTCGCTGTCGGCCTCGTGCACGGCGATGCCGAGCTGGCGGCCGTAGCTGTGCAGCTGTTCGCGGCCGCCGACGCGGATGGTGTCGGTGGTGACCAGGGCCACGTCGCGGGCGGCGTGGCGCTCCAGGAAGCGCGAGGCCAGCTTGGCGATGGTGGTGGTCTTGCCGGCGCCGGTGGGGCCGATCAGGGCGATCACGCCGCCTTCCTCGATCGGGTCCAGCGGGGCGATCGGCAGGCGCTTGGACAGCAGCCCCAGCATCAGCCCGCGGCCGCGGTGCAGTTCCAGGTCAGCGGGGATCTGCATCACCACGTCGCGGGTGATGCCGCTGTCGAAGCCGTAGTCGTCCATCAGCTCCAGCGCCTGGGCGCGCACCGGCGAGCCGCGCAGGCGTTCGTCGGTGAGCCGGTTCATCTCGCGCTCGATCATCTGCCGCATCAGCGCCAGTTCGTCGCGCAGCTGAGTCAATTGTTCGTCGTTCTGCGCGGCGGGGAAGCTCGGCACCGGCGCCAGCGTCGGCGGCGCCGGGATCCCGGCGCTGGCCGCGGCAGGCGCAGCGGCCGGCAGCGGCGCGACCTTGGCGGCGCTCGGCGCGGCGGCCGGGGTCAGCGACACCGCGGCGATGTCCTCGAGCCAGGCCGGCACCTCGGCGGCGACTGCGGCGGCGGGAGCGGCGGCCGGGGCGGGGAATGGGCTGGGCATCGGCACGCTGATCGGTGCGTTGCGGAACACGTCCTCGGGAATGCGGAATTCGGCGAACGGCGCCTCGGCGGGCGCCGGGGCAGGGGCCCGCGGCGCGGCAGCGGGGCGGCTCGGCGCCGGCGCGGTGCCGGCGGGCATCGCCGAGGCGGCGATCGCGGCCGGCTGGGTCAGCGGCCGCGCCGGCGCGGCCTGCGCCGTGCTGCCGGCGCCGGCCGGGGCGCGGCGCTCGCTGATCGCGGCCATCATCGCCATCGCCGGGTTGGCGGCGGGCTTGGCCGCGCGCGGCGCCGGATTGGCGGCCGAGGCCTGCAGCCGCGGCGCCGGCTCTTCCGGTCTCGCCGCGTCCAGCGCCTGCTGCACCAGGGCTTCGTCGTAGTTGCTGGCGGCGACGATCTCGATGCCCTCGTCGGTGCGCCGGTTGGACAGGATCACCGCATCCGGGCCGTGCTCGTCGCGGACCATGCGGAACGCGGTGCGCATGTCGGGGGCTACGAAGCGTTTGATTTTCATGGTTGCAAGCCGGGATTCGGGAGTGGGGATTGGGGATTGGTCGCGGATGCCGCCGGTGTGCGGCTGGTATCCGGTCGCCTTGCTCTGTTTGTCTTCGATCGCTTCATTGCCGTCTCTCTCCGCTCGCCGGGTCCGCTGTTGCGAATCCCGAATCCCAAATCACCAATCCCTGCTGTCAACTGATCGTCCCCACCAACTTCAGCCGCTTGTCTTCCGGTACCTCGCTGTAGGACAGCACCGACAGCGAGGGGACGCTGTGGCGGACCAGCCTGGCCAGCGCGGCGCGGACCTGCGCCGGGACCAGCACCACCGCCGGTTCGTTGCGCGCTTCCTGCTTGCTGACGCACTCGGCCAGGCTCTGGTGCAGCCGCTCGGCCAGGCCGGGTTCCAGCGCGGCACCGTTGCCTTGGGTAGAGTCCTGCAAGACACGTTCCAATTGCGGGGCCAGGGTGAACACCGGCAGTTCCGGGGCCATGCCGGCGATTTCCTGGACGATGAAGCGGCCCAGCGCGTTGCGCACCGCCGCGGTCAACGCGCCGGGTTCCTGACTCTGCGGGGCGTGCTCGACCAGCGCCTCGACGATCTTGCGCAGCTGCCGCACCGGGATCTTCTCGATCAGCAGGTTCTGCAGCACGCGCACCACCACCGACAGCGGCAACGCCTTGGGCGTGAGGTCCTCGACCAGCTTCGGCGCGCTCTTGCCCAGCGTGGCCAGCAGCTGCTGCACCTCTTCGTGGCCGAGCAGTTCCGGGGCGTGTTCGCGGATCAGGTGCGACAGGTGGGTGGCGATCACCGTGGCCGGGTCGACCACGGTGTAGCCCATGGTCTCGGCCTGGGCGCGCTGGTGCGGCTGGATCCAGATCGCATCCAGGCCGAACGCGGGGTCCTTGCCGGCGATGCCGTCGATCTTGCCCAGCGCGCCGCCGGGGTCCAGCGCCAGTTCGCGGTCGGGGTGGATGTCGGCGGTGGCCACCGGCACGCCGTGCACCAGCAGGCGGTAGGCGTTGGCCGGCAGTTCCAGGTTGTCGCGGATGTGCACCGGCGGCACCAGGAAACCGATGTCCTGGGTCAGCTTGCGGCGCACGCCCTTGATCCGCGCCATCAGCTCGCCGCCCTGGGCCTTGTCCACCAGCGGGATCAAGCGGTAGCCGACCTCCAGGCCCAGCGGGTCGATCGGGCGCAGTTCGTCCCAGCCCAGCTCGGCATTGGCCTGCGCGCCGGCGCTGGCCGCCTGCTGCGCCGGATCCGGCTTGGTTTCTTGCGGCAGCAGGCTGCGCTTCCACATTTTCCAGGCCAGCAGGCCCAGGATCAGCGCCAGCGTCAAGAAAGCGACGTTGGGCATGCCCGGGACCAGGCCGACCAGGCCCAGGATCGCCGCGGCCACCGCCAGCGCCTTGTGCTGGCCGAACACCTGGCCGACCATCGAGGCGCCCATGTCCTGGGCGCGCGAGGCGCGGGTGACCAGCATCGCCACCGCCGAGGACACCAGCAGCGCCGGCAGCTGCGCCACCAGGCCGTCGCCGATCGACAGCAGGGTGTAGGTGGACGCCGCCTGCGCCACCGGCATGCCGTGCTGCAGGACGCCGACCGCCATGCCGCCGATGAGGTTGATGAACAGGATCAGGATGCCGGCGATGGCGTCGCCGCGGATGAACTTGCTGGCGCCGTCCATCGAGCCGTAGAAGTCCGCTTCCTCGCGGACCTCCTCGCGCCGCGCCTTGGCTTCCTCGCGGGTCAGCAGGCCGGCGTTGAGGTCGGCGTCGATCGCCATCTGCTTGCCGGGCATGGCGTCGAGGATGAAGCGCGCGGTCACTTCCGACACGCGCCCGGCGCCCTTGGTGATGACCACGAAGTTGATGATGGTCAGGATCGCGAACACCACGATGCCGACCGCGTAGTTGCCGCCGATCACGAACTCGCCGAAGGCCTCGATGACCTTGCCGGCGGCGCCGTGGCCGTCCTGGCCGTTGATCAGGATCACGCGGGTGGAGGCCACGTTCAGCGCCAGGCGCAGCATCGTGGTCATCAGCAGCACGATCGGGAAGATGCTGAATTCCAGCGGCCGCTGCACGTAGACCACCGCCAGCAGCACCATCAGCGAGATGGCGATGTTGAAGGTGAACAGGGCGTCCAGCACCGGCGCGGCCAGCGGCACCACCACCATCGCCAGCATCGCCATCACGATCAGCGGGGCGCCGAGGCCGTGCTTGATCATGTCCATCATCTTGCGCGTGTTCATTTGCGCGGCGGGCTGGCTCACGGCTTGCTCCCCGGGCCGAATTCATCGACCTCCAGCGGCGGCAACGGCGGCATCGGCCCGCTGCGCCAGGCGCGCAGCTGGTACACGTAGGAGAGGATCTGGGCCACCGCCGAATACAGTCTCACGGGAATTTCCTTGCCGAGTTGCCCTTCCCGATACAAGGCGCGTGCCAAAGGCGGCGCAGACACCACTGCGACGCGGTGCTGCTCGCCGAGCTCGCGGATGCGGAAGGCCAGTTCGTCCACGCCCTTGGCGACCACGGTCGGGGCGCGCATGCGGCCGCTCTCGTATTTCAGCGCCACCGCGTAGTGGGTGGGGTTGACCACCACCACGTCGGCGCTGGGCACCGCCTCCATCATCCGCCGCTGCGACAGCTGCATCTGCATCTGCCGGATGCGGCCCTTGACCTCCGGGCTGCCCTCGCTCTCCTTCATTTCCCGGCGCACTTCGTCGCGGGTCATCTTCAATTTGCGGGTGTAGTTCCACTTCTGGTACGGCGCGTCGATCGCGGCCAGCAGCGCCAGCGCGCCGGCGGTGTACAGCAGCAGGCGCAGGGTGAAGCCCAGGCCGTCGCCGATGGCGGTTTCCAGCGGTTGCCGCATCAGGCTGCGCAGGCCATCCACGTTGTTGGAGATGCACAGGGCCGCGGCGCCGCCGACGAAGCCCATGCGCAGCATCGACTTGAACAGTTCGGCCAGGCTTTCCAGGCCATACAGCCGGGTCAGCCCGGCCATCGGGTTGAGCCGGTCGAACTTGGGGATCAGCGCCGCGCCGGAGAAGCGCAGGCTGCCCATCAGCAGCGGTGCGACGAAGCCGGCCGCCACGCAGATGCCGACCAGCGGCAGGGCCACCCACAGCAGCCCCAGCAGCAGGTCGCCGAAGTGGCCGAACAGCGCGTCCGGGTTGTCGTGCAGGCGCCGGTCCGGGCGCAGCGCGCCCTTCATCCAGTTCGCCGCGCCGGCCGCCAGCGAGCCGGACATGCCCATCAGGGCGAAGATGCCGGCGCTGAACACCGCCGCCGTCGCCAGTTCGCGCGAATGCGGGATGTTGCCCTGCTCGCGCGCCTCGCGCAGGCGTTTTTCGGTAGGTTGTTCGGTTTTTTCGGTGCCTTCTTCGTTTTCGGACATGACGGTGCGGCGCGCCGGGCAGGGGATTCGACCCAGCCTCTTGCAAGGACCGTACCGTTCGCTGCGCCCCTCCGCGGCGGGCCGCGGCCTCTCCGCGCCGCGGCGGCGCACCTTATTCCCGCTGCAGCTCCACGCGATTGCGGCCCAGGTGCTTGGCCCGGTACAGCGCCTCGTCGGCGCGGGCCAGCAATTGCTGCAGGCTCTCGCCGGGGCGGTACCAGGCCACGCCGATCGAGGCGGTGACCGCCAGGCTCTGCGTGCCGACCCGCAGCGGCTGTCCGCAGACCGCCACGCGCAGCCCCTGCAGCCGCTCCTGGGAGGGGACCGGCAGCCCCGGCAGCACGCCCAGCAGTTCCTCGCCGCCGTAGCGGCCGATCACGTCCGATTCGCGCAGATTGCTGCTCAGGCGCTGCGCGACCTTGGCAAGGACCGTGTCGCCGATCAGGTGGCCGTGCGTGTCGTTGATGCGCTTGAAGTGGTCCAGGTCGATCATCGCCACCGCCAGCGGCCAACCCTCTTCCAGGCTGTGCCGGATCTGCGCGGCCAGCGCATCGAGGATGCCGGCGCGGTTGAGCAGGCCGGTCAGCGAGTCGTGCGAGGCCTTCACCGCCAGCGCCGCGCGGGCGATCTCCAGTTCGCGCTTGTCGTGCTCCAGCTCCTGGGTGCGCAGTGCGACCAGATCGGCCAGTTGCCGCTCGCGCTGGCGCAGGCGGCGCTCGCGCCAATGCAGGCCGGCGATCGCCAGCCCGCCGCCGAGCAGCGCGTACAGCGCCAGCATGGTCTGGCTGCGCCACCACACCGGCGCCACCGAGAACGCCACCCGCACCGGCGCCGAGGCGCTGTGCCGGTAGGCGTCGAGCAGCTGCAGTTCGAAGGTGTAGTCGCCCGGCGCCAGCGGCGGATGCTCGATCTCGAAGTTGGGGGTGTAGATCCAGCGCGTATGCGCGCCTTCGAAGCGGTAGCGCAGCGAAACCCGGTTGCGGTCGTCGTACAGGTCCGGCGATCCGGCCTCGATGTGCAGCGGCTCCTCGTTCCAGGGCAGGCGCGCGCCGGCCACGATCGGCTGGCCGCCGCGGCTGAATTCGCTCAGCGCCACCCGCGGCGCGTTGGCCTGGAACAGGCGCTGCGGGGCCAGGATATGGCTGACGCCCTTGCTGGTGCCGATCCACACCGAGCCGTCGTGGTCCTCGAAGAACGCCGATTCGGAGATGTCGTCCCACAGCAGCCCCTGCGACTGGGTCAGGCGCGACCAGCGGCGGCCGTCGTAGACGTCCACGCCCTGGTTGTGGCCGATCCAGATCCAGCCGTTGCGGGTGCGCCGGATCAGGTAGATCTGCAGCTCGCGCTGTTCGGGCTGGGCGCTCGGCCGCAGCTGCAGGGTGTCGCCGTCGAGCCGGCCCCGCCACACGCCCGGCTTGTAGAGCGCGGCCCAGACCTGGCCGTCTTCCTGGAGCAGCAGCTTGCTGACCCACGGCTGCGCCGGCTTGCCGTCCAGCTGCAGCCGGATCGGGGTCCAGGTATCGCCGCGCAGCCGGAACACGCCGGCCGCGCCGCTCAGCCACAGGCTGCCGTCGCGGCGCTGCTGGATGTCCGTGTACTCGCCGGCAGGCAGCGCCTGCACCCGCTGCGGCAGCGCGTCCGACTGCGGCCGCTGCAGCAGGTACAGCCCATCCGCGGAGAGAATCCAGATGCGGCCGCCGGCATCCAGGAACAGTCGCCTGATCGCACCGTCCAGGCGCGGATAGCTGCGCAGCAGGCGGCCCTGGCGGTCGTGGTGGCGCAGTTCGCCCAGCGAGCCCAGGCTCCACAGCGAGCCGTCCGCCGCGATCTGCAGGCCGACGACCTGCGGCCCGGCGTCCGCCAGCCAGGGCTGGAAGCGCTGGTCGGGACCGCGTTGGCGGTTGATGCCGGCTTCGTTGCCGAGCAGCAGCGCGCCATCGCCGTCGCGCAGGATGCTCCAGGTCGGCGCGGTGCTCATGCCTTGCGAGACGTCCCAGTTCTCGATCCAGCCGTAGCCGTTCCAACGCACCACGCCTTCGCCGTCCACCGTCATCCACAGGTCGCCGGCGCGATCGAACAGCAGCACCACGATGCCGCCGTCGGGCAGGCCGTTGCTGCGGTCGAACTGGCGCCAGTGGTCGTGTTCCCAGCGCGCCAGGCCCTGGCCGCTGCGGATCAGCACGCGCCCCTGTGGATCGAGCAGGATCTGCGCCTGGCCGCCCACCTGGCGCGGGTCGGACCCGGGCGGGGGCCGCGCGACGAAACGCTCGGCGGCGGCCGGCAACTGCATCACGTGATGGTCGCCGCGCAGCCACAGCGTGCCGTCGCGGTCGCGCACGGCATGCCGCCAGCGATCCGGCGGCAGGCCCTGCGCCTGGCCGTAGACCGTCACCGACCCGTCGGCGGCGACCCGGCACAGCTCCTGGTCGCAGCCTAGCCACAGGTTGTCGCCTTCGCCCTGCGCCGCGGAGAGCTTGCCGAGCTGCGGCAGCCGCGCCAGGGTCGCCGCGTCGAACAGCGGCCGCAGCCGCCAGCGCCCGTCGCCGCCGGCCACGGCGCGCAGCGCCTGCTGGCCGTTGAGCACGACCATGCCCCAGGGCGCGCTGGCCAGGCGCAGCTTGTTCCTGTGCAGCGGTCCGGTTTCCTGCGCGCTCAGCTGGCGCAACTGGGTGCCGTCGTCGACATACAGCGCGTCGAAGGTGGCCACCCACAAGCGGTGCCCGGCGTCCTCGCTCGCGGCGTTGATGAAATGGCCGCGCTGGCCCTGCAGCGGGACCTGTTCGAAGCGATGGCCGTTGAAGCGGTACAGCCCGCTTTCGGTACACACCCACAGGCTGCCGTCGCCGGTCTGCACCAGGCAGGTATCGGCCAGGCCGAGCAGGCCCTGGTCGTGGGCGTAGCGGCGCAACGGAATCGATTGCGCGCGGGCGATGCCGGCCGACAGCAGGTCCAGGGCCAGCCACAGCAGCAGGGCCCGCAGCGGCCACAGGCCGCGCCGGCGCGCGCGCATGCCGGGCCCCTCAGCCGCCGCGTGCGCCACGGCAGTCATCGGCGGGGGCTGACAGGAAATGCGACATCGCGTGCGGCACCGGGCAAGAAATGGAGAGAGCGACGGTAGCGCGCCGTGTTCGCAGCGGCCGGCGGCCATGGCGTTGCACGCGCAGTGCGCAGCTCGCTGTACGGTTTATCGGCCGCGCCGCGGCCGGGCTTGAGCCGGCGCCGCTCAGCGCGACACGCTGGCGCTCAGGTCCGGGTCCAGATGCAGTTCGATCCGGTTGCGGCCGCCATGCTTGGCCCGGTACAGGGCGTCGTCGGCGCGGCTGAGCAACTGCTGCACCGACTCGCCCTCGCGATACCAGGCCACGCCGATCGAGGCGGTGACCTCGAGCAGGCCGGCGTCGGTGAGGAACGGGGTGGCGCCGATCACCTGGTGCAGGGCGCGCAGCCGGCTCTGCGCCGGCGGCGGCAGGCCCGGCAGCACCGCCAGCAGTTCCTCGCCGCCATAGCGGCCGATCAGGTCGGCACCGCGCAGGTTCGCATTCATGCGCCGCCCGACCCGCGCCAGCACCGCATCGCCGATCAGATGGCCGTGCTGGTCGTTGATCTGCTTGAAGTGGTCCAGGTCGATCATCGCCACCGCCAGCGGGCTGCCGTCGGTCTGGCAGCGCTGGATCTGCATCGCCAGCGCGTCGAGGATGCCGACGCGGTTGAGCAGGCCGGTGAGGTCGTCGCGGACCGATTTCAGCGCCAGCGCGGCGCGCGCCTGCTCCAGTTCGCGCTTGTCGTGTTCCAGTTCCTGGGTCCGTTCGGCGACCAGCCGCGCCAGGGTGCGCTCGCGCAGCAGCAACTGTTTCACCCGCCAGCGCCAGACCACGGTCAGCAGCAATGCCGCCGCCAGCAGGTACGCCATCCACGCCAGCGGGCTGCGCCACCAGGGCGGCAGGACGGTGAACTCCAGGCGCACCACGTTGCTGCGCGCGCGCTGGCGTTCGTCCAGCGCCTGCACCTCCAGCGCGTAGCGGCCGGGCGAGAGCAGGGTGTAGGTCAGGTGCGCCTGCTGGGTGCTGGCCCATTGCTCCTGCAGGCCCTCCAGGCGGTAGCGGAAGCCGATGGTGTCGCCGCCGCCGACCGCGCCGGGCGCCGAGAAGGCGATGTCGATCGGCTGTTGCGACCACGGCAACTGCGCGCCGGCGACCACCGGTCTGCCGGCGCGGGTGGCGTGCAGCAACTGCAGGCGCAGCGGCCGCGGGGCGAACAGCCGCGCCGGGTCCAGGATCTGGCTGACGCCCTTGCTGTTGCCGATCCACACCGAGCCGTCGCTGTCCTCGAAGAACGCCGATTCGGAGGTGTCGTCCCACAGCAGGCCCTCGGCCTGGGTGACCCGGATCCAGCGGCCGCCCGACCACAGGTCCAGGCCCTGGCTGCTGCCGACCCATACCCGCCCTTGCCGGTCCTGGCGCAGCACGTAAGGCACGATCCGCTCCAGCAGCGGGTCGTCCACCTTGCGCAGCGACACGCTGGCGCTGTGCGGCTCGAAGCGCCCGCGCCAGACCCCGACATCGCCGAACGACAGCCACACCTCGTCGCTGGCGCCGATGCTGAACTTGTCCAGCTCCGCGTCCGGCAGCGCGGTGCCGTGCAGGCGGATCGACTGCCAGCCCTGCGCCTGGCGCAGGTACAGGCCGTTCTGGCCGACCAGCCACAGGCGGTGGTGCGCATCGTAGCCGCCGCCGACGAACCGGTCGCGCGGCACATCGCGCGCCGGCTGTGCGCTGCGTTCGCCCGCCGGCAGCAGGAACAGGCCGCGGTTGGTCAGGATCCACAGGGTGCCGGCATCGTCGAAGAACATCCATTTCAGCGCCGACGGCACCTTGGCCCGCTCCAGCATGCGGCCGCTGCCGCGATCCAGCCGCAGCACCCGTCCGGACGACTGGCCCAGCCACAGGCTGCCGTCGGCGGCATCGACCAACTGCACCGACTGCCGCAGCGCCTGTCCCGCGCCGTCGGTCAGCGGGCGCATGCGGCCGCTGTCGGGGTCGAGCACGTTGGCGCCCATTTCGCTGCCGACGTACAGCCGGCCGTCGCCGCGGCTGCGCAGGATCGACCAGGTCGGCCCGGTCGCCAGTCCCTGCGGTTCTTCCCAGTGCTGGATCAATCCATAGCCCAGCCAGCGCTGTACGCCGCGGCCGCGGGTGCCCATCCACAGGCGCCCCTGGCGATCGCTGAGCATCGGGGAAATGTTGGCCGCCAGCGCACCCAGCCCCTGTGTGCGCTCGAACGCGCGCCAATGCCCGCCTTCCCAGCGCAGCAGGCCGGTGTCGCTGCGGGTCAGTATCCGGCCGTCGGCGTCCTGGACCAGGTTCATGCCCACCGCCATGGTCGACAGGCCGCTGCCCGGCGGCGGCGGACGTTCGGCGAAACCCGCCGCGCCGGCCGGCCAGGCCAGTACGTGGTGGATGCCGCGGGCCCACAGCGTGCCGTCGCGGCCGCGCAGCAGCGCCAGCCAGTTGTCCTCGGGAACGCCGTCGGCGCGGCCGAAACGCTGCAGGCGGCCCTGCGCATCCAGCCGGCACAGTTGGTGGCCGCAGCCCAGCCACAGCGCCTCGCCGATCGCGGTGACGCTGGTGACATCGACCAGCGGCGCACCATCGGCGGTGCGCAGCGGCGCGACCTGCCAGCCGCCGTCGGCGCCGGCGGCGATCTGCAGCGGCTGCTTGCCGTTGAGCGCGACGATCGCATCGCCGAACGCCGCCAGCGATTGCCCCTGGTCGATCCGCAGGCGTCGCCCGTCGGCGCCAGGCACGCTGGCGAAGCGGCGTCCGTCGCCGACGTACAGCGCATTGGACGCGCCGACCCACATGCGCTGCCGGCGATCCTCGGTGATCGCATAGACCAGCGGACTGCCGACGCCGGCATCGCTGCCGACCTGCTCGAAGCGTTCGCGCTCGTAGCGGTGCAGGCCCAGCTCGGTACAGGCCCAGACCACGCCGTGCCGGTCGGCGTACAGGCAATTGATGCTCAGGCCCTGCAGGCCGTCGGCCTGCGCGTAGTCGCGAAAACTGTATTCCTGCGCTGGGGCGGCGCCGATCCAGGCGCACAGCGCGAGCAGCCCGGCGAGCCGCCACGCGATGCCGCGCGATGGGGAGGGCGACGGCGGCGAGTGGCGGTTTGGCACTGCGATGACTGGCGTCCCCGGAAGGCGCTGCGCGACGGTGGGTGCTGCACGCGCAACACCGTTGAAGAGACTATCGGCGCAGTCGCCCGCGGCTTGAACGGCTCGCGGCCCGGCGCGCTTGCGCCAGCCGATTCTAGGCGGTGATCTGGCGCGCGGCGTCAAACGCGGCATCGAACAGGCGCTGCACCGGCGGCCCCATCTCGCCGACCAGCACCGCCAACAGCGCCAGGCCGATCACCACCGCCACCGGAATGCCGAGCTGGATCGGATTCAGCGCCGGCGCGGCCTTGGCCAGCGCGCCGAACGCCAGGTTCACCGCCAGCATCGCCACCATCACCGGCAGCGCCAGGGTCACCGCGCCGCGCATCATGCTCATGAAGAAATCCGGCGCCACCGAGGCCATCGCCTGCGCGTCCGGCAGCGCGTTGCCGATCGGCAGCGCCTTGTAGCTGTCCACCAGCAGCGCGACCACCGCCAGGTGGCCGTTGGCGGTGAAGAACAGCAGGCCGAAGGCCAGGTAGAACCATTGCCCGATCACCCCGGAGGTGACCCCGCGCAGCGGATCGGCCATCTGCGCGAAGCCCAGGCCGGTGCTCTGCGACACCAGTTCGCCGGCCAGCGCGCCGGCTTCGAAGATCAGCCGCAGCATGAAGCCCATGCTCGCGCCGACCGCCAGTTCGCGCGCCACGCTCAGCACCACCGCGGCATCGAAGCCGTCCCAGTCCGGCACCGGCGGCAGCAGCGGCGCCAGCGCCATCGCCAGCGTCGCCGCCAGCATCACCCGGATCCGCGCCGGCACCGCGCGGGTGCCGACCACCGGCATCACCATCAGCATCGCGCCGATGCGCAGCATCGTCCACAGGATCGCCCCGACCATCGCGAAGGCCTGCTGGCCATCGATGACCATTTGCGTTGCCGAATCCATCGCCGTCGGGCTCCTGCCGCGCTAGCCGATCAGATGCGGAATGCGCTGGAACAGCATGGTGGTGTACTCCACCAGGTGCGCCATCAGCATGCTGCCGGTGGCGAACAGCATCGCGGTCAGGGTGATGACCTTGGCGATGAAGGCGATGGTCGGCTCGTTGAGCTGGGTGGCGGCCTGGAACACGCCGATCACCACGCCCACCACCAGCATCGACAGCAGCAACGGGCCGGCCACCCACAGCACGGTGATCAGGCCGCCGCGCAATTCGGTCAGGGCCAATTCGGGAGTCATCGGCTCAGACTCCGTTGAAGCTGGCGGCGAGGGTGCCGACGGTCAACACCCAGCCGTCGACCAGCACGAACAGCAGGATCTTGAACGGCGCCGAGACCAGCATCGGCGACATCATCATCATGCCCATCGACATCAGCACGCTGGCCACCACCAGATCGATGATCACGAACGGGATGAAGATCAAAAAGCCGATCTCGAACGCGGTCTTCAGCTCCGAGGTCACGAACGAGGCCACCAGCACCGGGAACGGAATCGCGTCGGGACTGCTGTAGGTGCCGTTGCCGGCCATGCCGGCGAAGGTCATCAGGTCGGCCTCGCGCACCTGCGCCAGCATGAACGCGCGCAGCGGCTGGGTGGTCAGGGTCCACGCGGTCTGGAAGTCGAGCTGGCCGTTGAGGTAGGGGCTCATGCCCTGGCCCCAGGCCTTCTCCCACACCGGCATCATCACCAGCGCGGTCAGGAACAGCGCCAGGCCCATCAGCACCTGGTTGGACGGGGTCTGCCCGGTACCCATCGCCTGGCGCAGCAGGCCGAGCACGATGGTGATGCGGGTGAACGCGGTCAGCACCAGCAGCATCGACGGCAGCAGGGTGATCGCGGTCATCAGCAGCAGGGTCTGCAACGGCAGGCTCACCGGCTGCGCGCCGACCTTGCCCACGTTCACTTCCGGCAGCGAGGGCAGGGTCGGGGCGGTGTTCTGCGCGGCCGGCGCAGTCGGCGCGGCGGACGCTTTCTGCGCGGCCTGGGCCCAGCCCAGCGCCGGCAGCAGGCTCAGCGTCAGCAGGATCAGCAGCAGGCGCAGGCCGCGCGCATAGCGGTTCCAACGAGGCAACATGGTCATTTGTCCTTGCGCAGCTTCTGCGCCAGCAGCTGGGCGAAATCGGGGAGGTTCTTGAGCTGCTTGAGGTTCGGCAGCGACGGCGCCGGCGCCTGCGGCAGCGGCTCGGGCAGGCGATGCAAGCTGCGTACCCCGCCCGGCGACACGCCGAGCAGCAACTGCTCGCCGTTGACCTCGACCACCACCACCCGCTCCTTGGCGCCGACCGCCAGGCTGGCCACCACGCGCAGGCCGTCGGCCGGGCGGAAGCCGCTGCCGGGCAGGCGCTTGAGCACCCAGGCCATGCCCAGGATCAGTCCCAGCACCAGCAGCAGCGCGAACACCGCACCGAGCAGGCTGGGCGGCGAGGGCGCGGCGCTGCCGACGCCCGAGGCCGACTTGGCCGCCTGGGTGGCGGCCGCGAGCAACAGGCTCACCGCAGTCTCCGGATGCGCTCGCTGGGGCTGACCACGTCGGTCAGGCGCACGCCGAAGCGGTCGTTGATCGTCACCACCTCGCCATGCGCGATCAGGGTGCCGTTGACGTACACGTCCAGCGGCTCGCCGGCGCCGCGCTCCAGCTCCACCACCGAGCCCTGGTTGAGCTGCAGCAGGTTGCGGATCGGAATGCGGTTGCGCCCGACTTCCAGCGACAGCGTCACCGGCACGTCCAGGATCATGTCCAGGTTCAGTTCGCTGCCGTCGCTGCCGGACTCCGGCTGCAGGCTGTCGAACTGGGCCGGGACCGGCTCGGGGATTTCGTTCTGGCTCATGACGCGTCTTCCTGAAGGGCGGGGCGGCGGCGCAGCGCGCCAGGGGGTTGGGTCGAAGTGATCTTCACCGCGTTCTGGCCGCGGGATATGCCGAACTCGCCGGTGAACACCGGGATGTTCTCCACGCACAGCGGCACTTGCTTGGGCAGCTCGATCGGCAGCACGTCGCCGATCTTCAGCCGGGTCAGCTCGCGCAAGGTCATCTGCTTCTGCGCAAGCACGCTGGAGACGGTGACCTCGGCGGTGTTGAGCTGCTCGCGCAGCATGATGTTCCAGCTCTCGTCGCGGTCCACGCGGTCGCTCTGGATGCCGGCGTCGAGCAGCTCGCGGATCGGCTCCAGCATCGAGTACGGCAGGGTGATGTGGATCTCGCCGCCGCCGCCTTCCAGCTCCACGTGGAAGCGGCTGACCACCACGTACTCGCGCGGGGTGACGATGTTGGCGAAGTGCGGGTTGACCTCGGAATTGAGGTACTCGAACTCCACGTCCATCACCGGCGCCCAGGCCTCGTGCAGGTCGGCGAAGGTCTGCTTGAGCATCAGCTGGATCACCCGCATCTCGGTCGGGGTGAATTCGCGGCCCTCGATGCGGGTGGGGTAGCGGCCGTCGCCGCCGAAGAAGTTGTCGACCACGGTGAACACCAGGGTCGGCTCGAACACGATCAGGCCGGTGCCGCGCAGCGGCTTGAACTTGATCAGGTTCAGGTTGCTCGGCACGTACAGCGAGTGCATGTAGTCGTTGAACTTGATCAGGTCGATGCCGCGCACCGACAGGTCGGCCGAACGCCGGATCAGGTTGAACAGGCCGATCCGCCACAGCCGCGCGAAGCGCTCGTTGACCATCTCCAGCGTGGGCATGCGCCCGCGGATGATCCGGTCCTGGCTGGAGAAATCGTACTGGCGCGCTTCGCCGGGGGCCGGCGGCGGCGGGCCGGTGTCCACCGCACCGGCATCGACGCCATGCAACAGCGCATCGATCTCGTCTTGGGAAAGCAGGTCGGTCATCGCGGCGGCGCCTTACTGGGTCACGAAGCTGGTGAACAGCAGCTCTTCCACGCACTTCTTGCCGGTCTCGGCGGTCATCAGCTTCTGCGCGTCGGCCAGCGCCGCGGCCTGCAGCTTCTTGCGCCCGGCGATGTCGGCGATGTCCTGCGCCTGCACCTGCGAGAACAGCATCAACAGGTGCGCGCGGATCGCCGGCGCGTTCTCGGTGATCAGCTTCAGCTCTTCCGGGTCGCGGGTCATCAGCTGCACTTCCATCTGCAGGTAGTGCGGGCCGTCGTCGGTGCTGCCGTTGAGATTGACCACGAACGCCGGGTCCATCGCGAAGTACTGCGCCGGCTTGGGCAGCTCGGCGGTCTTGGCCGCGGGCTTGCCGTGCGCGGCGTCGGGCTTCTTCAGGAAGAACCAGGCGCCGGCGCCGCCGCCGCCCAGCACCAGCACCGCGGCGATGACGATGATCAGCAGCTTCTTCTTCGACTTGCCGCCCTCGGGGGCCTCTTTGGCGTCGGCGGATTTCTTCGATTTGTCGGCTGCTGCTGCCACGGATTGGCTCCTTGATGGGTCTTGTGCCCCTAAGGATGCAATCGGCGTGCCGAAACGGCGGGTGGCGCTTGCCGGATATTTGACGCGGGCCGCAACGGCCCGCCATGCGGCGTTTTGTGGGAGGAACTTCAGTCCCGACGGGCCTTGCCGGTGACGCCGGTCGGGGCTGAAGCCCCTCCCGCAAGGAGCGGTTGGCGCCAACGCAACCGCGTGCTGACGTTGGATTACGCGTAGGCGTCGAGCAGGCCGCGCTGGCGCAGCACCACCGACGGAATCCCGACGCTGCCCAGCAGGTCGTCGCCGGCGCCGCCGTTGCCGCCGGTGCCGGCATTGGACCCGCTGCCTTGGCGGGCGTTCTGCGAGGCCTGCTGTTGCTGCTGGCCCACATCCGCCTGGCCGAGCTGGAAGCCGTGCTGGCCGAGCATGTCGCGCAGCCGCGGCAGGCTGTTCTCCAGCGCCTGGCGCACTTCCGGCTGGGCGCTGCTGAAGCTGGCGTTGACCTGGTCGCCGCTCAGGTGCAGGCGCACCTCGACCGGACCCAGTTCGGCCGGGCTGAGCTTGATGTGGGCGTGGCCGATCTTCTGGTCCGCCAGCCAGCTCATGCGCGCGCCCAGTTCGTCGTCGAAGTTGTCGCCGTGCAGGTTCGGGGTCGGGGTCGGCGAGCCGGTGAACGGCGCGGCGGTGTCGGCGCTGCGTACCGGCGCGTGGATCCCGGCCGTCGCCAGCAGATTGGTCGGATCGGTCGCGGTGCTGGCGACATCGCTGCCGCTGTCGGCGCTCTTGTCGGTGGCGCTCGCCAGCGCCGCCAGCGCGGCGACCGGGGCGGCGGCATCGCCGCCGCTGGCGGCCTGCGCGGCAGCTCCGGCGACCTGCGCCAGCATGCCGCCGAAGCCGCCGGCGGCGCTGGCGCCGCTGTTGGCCGCCGCGGTCGCCGGCGCGGCGGCGGTCGCGGCCGCACCGGCCGCAGCGGTATCGGCACCGGCTGCCGCGGCCAGGGTGTCGCCGCCGAGCAGCGCGGCCACGCCCTGGGCGGCGGCCCCGGCGACGCCGATCGCCAGGCCGGCCGCGCCCAGCGGACCGGCGCTCGCCGCCGGCAGCGCCGCCGCCGCGAGCGTCGGCAACAGGCTCATGCCGATGCCGGCCAGGCCGGCCGGCGGCCAGCCGGCGTCGTCCTCGCTGTCCTCGCCTTTCTTGGCCTCGGCCTTGCCGTCCTTGCCCGGCGCCTTGCTGGCCTCGCTGCTCTTTTCGCTGTCGCGCGCGGCCTGGTTGCCGGCCTGCGCGCTGCGCGCCGGCTCGCTGGCGCTGTCGTCCGCCGTCTCCGGGCGCTTCGCCGCCGCGTCCTTGTCGGCCGATGCCTGCTGCTGCGATCTGGCGCTTGGCCGCGGCGCCGGCTTGGGCGCGGTGCGCGCGCTGTCGTTGCCGAGCAGCTTGTCGAAGTCCTGGCCGCCGCTGCGGTCCTGGCCCTGCGCGTCGGCGCTGCCGCCGGCGGCGCTGGCGCGGACGTTGCTGCCCAGCGCGGAAAGTGCGTTGCTCATCGGCTGTCTCCGTTGTCGTTGTCGCTGTCGGCCGCGGCCACCGCCAGGCGCACCCGGCGCGCGCCGAGGTCGTCCATCTCGCGCTGGCTGCGGCGGTCGTCGACCTTGCGTTCCTGGGCGCGGTAGCTGGCCGCCAGCTGTTCCAGCACCTGCTTGTCGCGGCTGGCCAGCAACAGCCGGCTGCGCTCCATCTCCACTTTCTCGCGATTGCGGTCCACGGTCTGGCATTGCTGCTGCACCGCGCTTTCCAGGCGATCCAGGAACGCGCGGCGGTTGGCCAGTTGCGCCAGGCTGGTCGCGGCCATCTGGCTGTTGGCGTATTCCTCGGCGTAGCGGCGCAGTTCCTCCAGCCGCGACTCGTGGGTCTCCAGCACACGCTGGCGCTCGGCCAGGTCGCGCGCGACCTCGTCCTCGTGCTGCTGGGCGCGGCGGAGCAGGGGATCGATACGCTGTGATTGCATCATGGCTTAGTTCTCACGTTCGACCAGGCGCTTCAACGCGGCCTGGCTGTGGGGCAGATCTGCGGCCTTGGCGACATCCTGTCCGAGGAATTCCATGATCTCGGGCCAACGCTCCAGCGCCTCGTCCACGGCGGCATCGTTGCCGCGCTGGTAGGCGCCGATGGTAATCAGGTCGCGGTTGGCCGAGTACGCCGCGACCAGCCGCTTCAGCGCGCGGATGCGCAGCCGCCACGGCTCGTCGGCGATGTCCTGGACCACGCGGCTGACCGAGGATTCGACGTCGATGGCCGGATACAGGCCGCTGTCGGCGACGCGCCGCGACAGCAGGATGTGGCCGTCGAGGATGGCGCGGGCGGCGTCGGCGATCGGATCCTGCGGATCGTCGCCTTCGGTCAGCACGGTGTAGAAGGCGGTGATCGAGCCGCGGCCCTTGGCGCCGTTGCCGGCGCGCTCGACCAGCGCCGGCAGCTTGGCGAACACCGACGGCGGGTAGCCGCGGGTGGTCGGCGGTTCGCCGACCGACAGGCCGATCTCGCGCTGCGCCTGGGCGAAGCGGGTCAGCGAATCCATCAGCAGCAGCACGTTCAGGCCCTGGTCGCGGAACCATTCGGCGATGGCAGTGGCGCGGTAGGCGCCGTGCAGGCGCGCCAGCGGCGGGCGGTCGGCCGGCGCGGCCACGACCACGGCGCGGCGCAGGCCTTCCTCGCCCAGCGTGGTCTCGACGAAGTCGCGCACTTCGCGGCCGCGTTCGCCGATCAGCCCGACCACGATCACGTCGGCGGCGGTGTAGCGGGTCATCATCCCGAGCAGGGTGGACTTGCCGACGCCGGAACCGGCGAACAGGCCCACGCGCTGGCCGCGGCCGATCGGCAGCAGCGCGTTGATCGCGCGCACGCCGACGTCCAGCGGCATGGTGATCGGCTCTCGCGCCAACGGGTTGATCGAGATGCCGGCCATGCTGACCGAGCCTTCGGCGCGGATCGGGCCCTTGCCGTCCAGCGGCACGCCGTCCGAGTCGATGACCCGGCCGAGCAGGCCTTCGCCCACTTCCACGCCGCCGCGGCGGCGCACCGGCACCACCCGCGCGTTGGGCAGCAGGCCGTGGGTTTCGGCGCTGGGCATCAGCGAGGTGCGCTCGCCGGAGAAGCCGACCACTTCCGCGTCGACCCAGCCGCCGTCGACCTCGACCTTGCAGGTGGCGCCCATCGGCGCCTCGCAGCCGACCGCTTCCAGGGTCAGCCCGACCGCGCGGCGCAGGATGCCTTCGCGGATCAGGCCGCGGCCGGCGGCGGCCTCGAGCTCGAGCTGGCCCAGGCGCGAGGCCAGGCGCAGGTTGCGCGCGTCCAGCCAGTCGGCCGGGTGGGTGCCGGACAGCGCGCTCACAGGCCCGCTCCGGACTTGCGCATGACCGTCTCCAGCGCCGCGCGCAGGCGCGCTTCCAGGGTGCCGTCGATGCGCACCGCTTCGGCGTGCACGCGCAGGTCGCCGCGGCTCAGGCTCAGGTCCGGCACCAGCCGGGTGCCGTCGGCCATCGACGACAGCAGCGGGGTCAGCGCGGCGATATCGTCCGGGTGCAGGCGCACCTCGACCTCGCGGCGCGCGCCGCCGACCGCGTCCAGCGCTTCGCCGACCAGGTCCGCCAGCAGCGCCGGATCGGCCTCGTAGGCGCGGCCGACCAGGCTGCCGGCGATGCGCACGGCCAGTTCGCCGAGCGCGCCGACCACTTCGTTCTCCAGCCGCGCCAGCGGCCGCGAGAAATTGTCCAGGATGCCTTCGATCTGCGCGGTCAGGCGGCGGATCTCCGCCTGGCCCTGGACCAGGCCCTCGGCGTGGCCGCGCTCGAAGCCTTCGTGCTGCGCGGCCGATTCGATCGCCTGGATGTCTTCCAGGGTCGGCGGGCGCAGGGCCGGTTCTTCCGGCAAGGCCTCCTCGAGCTGCGGTTCGGGGACCGGCGCGACATTGAGCTCCGGCGCGAACCAGCGCACCACGTTGGCGCTCATACCATCGCCTCCGCCCCGGCGCCGCCGAGGCTGATCACGCCTTCATCGGCCAAGCGCCGCACGATGGTGAGGATTTCCTTCTGCGCGCCTTCCACGTCGGCCAGGCGCACCGGGCCGCGCGCTTCCATGTCCTCGAGCAGGATTTCGGCGGCGCGCTGCGACATGTTCTTGGTGATCTTCTCGCGCACCTTGATGTCGGCGCCGCGCAGGGCCAGGCCGAGGCGGTCGCCGCTGACTTCGCGCAGCAGGGTCTGCAGCGCGCGGTCTTCCAGCTCCACCAGGTTGTCGAACACGAACATCAGGTCCTGGATGCGGGTGCTGAGCTCGGCGTCGATCTTGCCGATCGCCGCCAGCACGCCCTGGTCCTGGCCGCTGTCCATGAAGTTGAGGATGTTGGCGGCGACCTTGACCCCGCCGACGTTGGACGACTTCAGGCCCTGGTTGCCGGAGAACTGCCGCTCCATGATCTCGTTGAGTTCGTTCAGCGCGTTCGGCGGGATGCCGTCGAGGGTGGCGATGCGCATCAGCACGTCGGCGCGGGTGCGCTCGGGCAGCAGCTTCAGCGCCTCGGCGGCCTGGTCGCTGTCCAGGTGCGCCATGACGATGGCGATGATCTGCGGGTGCTCGTTGCGCACCAGGTCGGCGACCGCGCGCGGGTCCATCCACTTCAGCGTGTCCAGGCCGGTGGTGTTGCGGCCGAGCAGGATGCGGTCGATCAGGCCGCCGGCCTTGTCCGCGCCCAGCGCCTGCACCAGCACGTTGCGGATGTAGTCGTCGGCGCCCACGCCCAGCGAGGTCTTGCTGCCGAGTTCGTTGTTGAACTCGTCCATGACCTTCTCGACCTGGTCGCGCGAGATGCCGCTCATGGTCGCCATGGCGATGCCGATCTTCTGCACCTCCTTGGGGTCCATGTGCTTGAGCACCTCGGCCGCGTCGGCCTCGCCGAGCGACAGCAGCAGCACCGCGGCGCGCTGGGTCCCGTTCATTGCGGACGTATCAGGCTTCACTGGCCACCCATCCCTTCACGACTTGCGCGACACGCTTGGAATCCTGCTTGACCGCCTCGCGCGCCAGGCGCAGACGCTCTTCGTAGGCGTCGGGCAGGGCGATCGCGGCGCGGTTGCCGGCGCTGATGCTGGCGGTGTCTTCGGCCATCGACGGCAGCAACGGGTCCTCGTCGTCCAGCATCGACACATCGGCATTGTGCGGCTCGGCCTTGTCCTTGCCGGCGATCTTGGCCGGCGCCGGGCCGGCGATCTGGCGCAGCGCCGGGCGCAGCACGCCGAACAGCAGGGCCAGCACCACCGCCGCGCCGAGCAGCAGGCGCAAGCCGTTCATCACCCGCGGATCTTCCCACCAACCGGGCTTGTCCGCCGCTTCCGGCGCCTGGCGCACGAACGGCGCATTCATCACCGAGACGGTGTCGCCGCGCTCGGCGTTGAAGCCGACCGCCTGCTTGACCAGGCCTTCGATGCGGGTCAGTTCGGCGGCGCTGAGCGCCTGCTCGACCATCTTACCCTTGGCACCCGGCCGCGGCACGTGGTCGACCAGCACCGCCACCGACACGCGCTTGATCCGGCCCGGCGGCTGCCGGGTGTGCTGCAGGGTGCGGTCCAGCTCGTAGTTGCGGGTGGCGCTCTTGGAGCTTTCGGTCGGGGTCGCGGCGGCCGCCTGCTGGGTATTGGCCGGCGTGGCGCCCGGGGTGCCGGCGGCACCGGGCTGGCCCGGCGCGGCGGCGCCCGGGGGCGAATTGCTGGTCGCGCCGGGGATACCCTGCGGGCCGGCGACGGAGGTGTTGCTGTCGCTGACCTGCTCGCTGCGCAGCTTCGGCGGCTCGCCGTTGTACAGCTCGCGCGCTTCCTCGGTGACCGAGAAATCCATGTCCACGCTGACTTCCGGATTGACCCGGCCGGGGCCGGTCATCGGCTCCAGCAGTTCGCGGATGCGCTGGTTGTAGGAGCTTTCCTGGCGCCGCACCTGCTCGAACTGGGCCGCGTTCAGCGCTGCATCGCTGTTCGGGTCGGCGATGGTCAGCATGCGCCCGCTCTGGTCGACCACGGTGACCCGCTCCGGGGTCAGGTCGGGAATGCTGGAGGCGACCATGTTGACGATCGCATCGACCTGGTTGCGCTCCAGGGTGGTGCCGCCGCGCAGCTCCAGCACCACCGAGGCGCTGGCCACGTCGCGCTGGCGGGTGAACGCGCTGGGCTTGGGGATGGCCAGGTGCACCCGCGCCTCGCGCACCGGGCGCAGGCTGGCGATGGTGCGCGCCAGTTCGGTCTCCAGCGCGTGCTGGTAGCGCGCGTTCTCGACGAACTGGCTGACGCCGAAGCCGGGGTCCTTCTCCATGACCTCGAAGCCCATGTTGCCGTTGTCGGTCAGGCCGGAGCCGGCCAGCTTCAGTCGCGCGTCGTAGAGCTTGTCCTCCGGCACGGTGATCGCGCCGGAGGCCTGGTCGAGCTTGAACGGGATCTGCGCGGTGCGCAGCAGGTCGGTGGCCTCGGCCGTGCCCTTTTCGTCCAGGCCGGTGTACAGCGGGGTGTAGGCCGGCTTCTGCGACCAGAAGAACACGGCCAGGCCCGCGGCCACGGCCACGGCGATCATCGCCATCAGACCGATGCGGCGGGTGATCTGCAGACTCTGCAGGCGGTCGAACCAGGCGCCTGCCTTTTCGCCGCTGAAAGTGTCTTTGCTGAGCGCAAGAGCCATCGTTGTCTACCTTACAGCGGCATGTTCATCACGTCCTGGTACGCCTGGACGAGTCGGTTGCGGACTTCCACGGTGGCGCGGAACGCCACCTGGGACTGTTGCGCGGCCATCATCACCTTGGCCAGGCCGGCATTGGGGTCGCCCATTTCGAAGGCCTTGGCCAGGTCGCCGGCCTTCTGCTGGGTCTCGTTGACGCCGCTGATCGCGCTGCGCAGGGTCTCGCTGAAGCTGGGGGCCTGCGTGCCCTGGGTCCCGGTCAGGCCTTCGATCGCATTGCTGCGTCCCGCATCGGCCACCTGCGCGGGCGCGGCCTGGCCGACCTGGCTCTGGTAGCTGCGGATCTGCGAGAGGATGGAACTGATGGAGTCGCTCATACGGGGATGTCCATGCCGGGGCGGCTACCCGGAATGGATGCAAGCGGTGTGCCGAAACGGCGGGACCCGGGACCCGGGAAAGCCAAGCAAGAGCGGGCCAGCGTATGCCGGCGCTCTGCGGTGCGGCGTCTGCCGTGCGTGAGAGCCGGCGTCGGCTTCCCGGCGCGGCCCGGCCGAGGGGCACGGCCATCGGTGTCGGCCGATTGACGCATCGCCCCCGGAGCCCACATTGCGTGGTCCGGGGCTAGGTCCTTATGCGGATGCTGGCCGTGGCGGCGGGGTGGTTCAGTCCGGCAGCCACGCCGCGCGCCAGGCCTGCAGGTTGTCGCCTTGCAACATCCAGTCGCGGCGCACCGCCGCGTGCAGCGCATCGCCGGCCGCAGCGCGGGCGGAGGCGTCGGCCAGATGCATGCGGATGGCGTTGACCCAGTCGCGGAAACGGTTCTTGACCAGGGTGACCGGCAACGCGCCCTGGTAGGGCGGCAGGTCGCTGGCCACCACCGGGTAGCCGCAGGCGCCGTATTCGAGCAGGCGCAGGTTGCTCTTGCAGCGGTTGAACAGGTTGTCTTCCAGCGGCGCCAGCGCCAGGTCCAGACGCAGCGCGGCCAGGGCTTGCGGATAGCGTTCGAAGTCCACGCCCGGGTGCACTTCGGCCACATGCGGGCGCAGCCGCTCCGGGCACATGCCCATGAACACCCAGTGCACCTCGCCGGCCAGCGCCTGCACCACGTCGGCGATCAGTTCCAGGTCGCCGGTATGGCTGGCGCCGCCGGCCCAGCCGACCCGCGGCTTGGCGCCGGCGCTGCTCCTGGTCGGTGCGGGCAGATCGCCCCACATGCGCGGATCCAGCCGGTTGTGGACCACGCGGATGTCCGCGTGCAGGCCGGCCAGGGCCTCGGCGAGGGTCGGGGTGGATACCACCACCCGGTCCACCAGCGCCGCGGCGCGGCGCAGCGAGCGCAGCACGTCCTTGGGCATCTGCTCGCGATGCACGCTCTTCAGCGGCAGGTTGGGCAGGTAGTCGTCCAGCTCGTAGACCTTGAACGCGGTGGAGAAGCGACGCATGCGCTCCATCTTCGCCAGCTCGGTGTCGCCGACCCGGCGCTGCACCAGCACCGCATCGGGGGCGATGCGCTCCATCTCCACCGGATCGAGCAGGCGCGCGTAGTAGACGCCGTCGATCTGCCCGGCCTCGGCCAGCGCCTGGAACGGCTGGATCACCCGGTAGTGGCCGCTGCCGAACGCATCGCCGGGATGCGCCAGGATCCGCGGCAGCGGCTTCCACGCCAGCGGCTGCCAGGAGAATTCGGATTCGCCCAGCTTGAAGCCGCCCGGCTGCTCCAGGCCCAGGCTCGGCGAGTAGGCCGGATCGTGCGCCATGGCCGGCAACCAGCGTTGCAGCAGCGCGTCGTCCGCGCGTTGCAGCCGCGGCGGCGCGGCGGGCAGCAGCAGCAGCGCCTCCGGCGTCCACAGGGTCCATTCGCCCAGCGCCGCGGCGCGCAGGCACAGGTCCACGTCGGCGCCGCCGTCGCCGAACCCGCCGGCATCGAACCCGGACAGCCGCTCGAACAGGTCGCGCCGCACCAGCATGCAGCGCTCGGACACGGCGCTGTAGCGGTGCGCCACCTGCAGCCGGCCCATGTAGCCGGCCTGCGCCATCGGCTCGCCGGCGAAGGCATGGCCGGCGCCGGGCAACAGCCCGGGCAGCAGGCCGGCGTGGGTGATGGTGGCGTCCGCGGACACGCCCTTGGCGCCGACGATGCCGACCTCCGGGCGCTGCGCATGGTTCATCAGCTCGTGCAGCCAGCGGCCCTGGACCACGGCGCTGTCGGCGTCCAGGAACAGCAGGTAGTCGCCATGCGCCTGGGTCGCGGCCAGGTTGCGCGCCTCGGCCTGGGCCACGCGCTGCTCCAATGCGAACACGCGGATGCGACCGTTGCCCAGTTCGGCTACCGCCTGCAGCCATTCGCCGACTGCCGGTGAGTCGCTGGCGTTGTCGACCAGCAGCAGTTCGTAGGCCGGGTAGGCGGTGCTCTCGAGCAGGCCGACCACCAGCCGCTGCAGCGCCGGCAGATTGTCCTGGGCGATGGTCACGATCGAGACCGGTGCCTGCTGCGGATGGCCATAGTCGATGCGATGCAGCCCGCCAGGCAGGGTGTCGATCCGGGCGTCGGCATAGCCGCGTGCGCGCAGGTGGCTGGCGATGGCGCGCTGGCGCGCCTCGGCGCCCGCGGCGGCGTCGGCCGGCGCCGCGATCAGCAGCGGCTCGGGCAGGTGCGCCAGGCTGGCGCCGGCATCGCGCTGGAACAGGCGCAGGATCAGTTCCAGTTCCAGCGCGCCGTCGTGATCGGGATCGAACCCGCCGAGCTCCTGCACCAGGGCGCGGCGGAACACCCAATGCCCGGCGGTCGCCAGCGGGTTGCCCAGCAGCAGGTCCAGGTCCGGATCCGGGCGCAGCACCGGGGCCAGCGTCTGGCCGTCCAGCGCCAGCCATTCGTCGGCATACAGCGCGCTGCAGTGCGGTTGCTGCGCCAGTTCCAGCACCAGGCGCAGCAGGCCGCCCGCGCAGAAGACGGTGCCGGCGCGGGCGCACAGGAACCAGTCCGCATGCTCGAGTTGGGCCAGCGCGGCGTTGCGGTCGGCGGCCTCGTCGGCGGACGCCAGCGGCAGATGCCGGGCCCGCGGATCCGGCCACGGCGTGGCCGTCGCAGCGCCGAGCACGGCCACGCTCAGCGTGGCGAAGGCGGCGCCGTCCAGCAGCAGGCTGTGCAGGCTGGCCTGCAGCGCGGCCGGGTCGGCGGCGCGCGCGTCCAGCAGCACCGCCAGCCGCGCGCCGCCGCCCAGTTGCACCAGGCGCGCGTCGAACAGGGCGCGCTTGGCCGGCGGCAACTGCCGCTGCGCCTGCCAGTCGCGCAACGCCAGCTGGGCGCGGCCGCGCGCATACGCGGCCTGGATTGCCTGCAGCAGATCGACCGGTTCGGCGTCGCCGCCGCCCAGCGGCGCCATATGGACCAGGCGCACGTCGCCTTCGCCGCGGTACCAGCCCATGGCGCGCACGCCGCGGCGGAAATCCTCGTGGCCCTGGTCGCCGATCCCGGGCTGGTCGCGGCCGGCCTGACTGAATTGGTCCTGCGTCACCCGGAAGCGGGTCAACGGCCTGGCCAGCAGGGCCAGGTTGCCGCGGTGCAGCAGCTTGGCGTACAGGGCCAGGTCGCCGACCCAATGGATCACCCGCCCATCGAGCATCATCAGCTGGTCGCCGATCTCCAGCAGATCCTGGCGCCGGCACAGCACGCAGCTGGGCTCGCCGATGAAGTTGATGGTGTGGTCGGCGAGGAAGGACAGCAGTTCGGGACCGTCGAGCAGCACGTCGCCGGCGAACGGGAAGCTGGTGGCGTGGATGTCCGGCAGCGGCGCGTCGTCGCCATCGATGCGCTGCCGGCGCGAGGAGGCCAGCACCACGTCGGGGCCGGCCTGCATGGCCTGCACCAGCGCGGCGATGCAGTCCGGCTCCAGCACGTCGTCGTCGTGCAGGAACTTGACGTATTCGCCCTGCGCCAGGGCGATGCCCTTGAGGGTGCTGCCGAGTTCGCCCAGGCGGCTGGGATTGCGTTGGTAACGGATCGGGAAGCGCGCGTCGGCGCGCCTGCGCTCCACCGCCGCGGCGATGGCGCCATCGGGGTTGTCGTCGCAGATCACCAGTTCCAGCGCCGGATAGGTCTGGCCCAGCACGCTGTCGAGCGTCCGCTCGAAGTAGCGGAACTTGTAGGCCGGCATGACGATGCTGACCAGGGCGGGGGAACTCATGCAGGATTGACCGTGTTCGGAGATGGAAAAAAGTGCATCGGCGAGCCCGATCCGTTGGGGATGCAACATGCGTGCCGCCGCGGCAGGTCCGGGCGACGCAACCGACGGGGTCGGGCGTTCTAGAACAGATGCCGGCGCAATTCGTCCATGTCCAGCAGGTCGTCGGCGATTCCTTGCGTCGCGATCAAGTCGGTGTATTGCAGGGTGTCGTAGGCGAGGGCGCCACGAATCGCCTGCAGCGGCGCCCCGGCGAAGTCGGGAACCGGTTCGTCGAAGGCGAGTTCGCGGCTGGAGAAGACCACGGGCACCGGTTCGGTGGCCGGGGCCTGACCGATCAGGCGCCGCAGGAAGGTTTCGCGGTACTGCGGTTCATGCAGCCGGCTCACCGACACCAGCAGGATGTCCTCGGGCCGATAGCGTGCTGCAAGTGGGCGCAACGCGGCGTAGTAGAAGCTGCCTTCCAGCATCGACAGGAACGGGAAAGCGCGGCGCGACATCATGAATTGCATTTCGTAGTCGACGCGCGAGGCGAACGTGGCTGCGCGCAGCCGTTCGGCCTCGGCCTGGAAGTGGCGCTGGACATGGGGGAAGGACCTGCGCGGAAAGCAGAGCGCTGTGATGTCCCGCAGGATATCCAGGGACACCGCATCCGATTGCGATCCCGCGGGCGTGGCATCGGTGATACAGCCGCCATGCTGGTGGTAATCGCCGAACATCTGCGCAGCCACTGCGCCACCGAGTGCCGCGATCTTCTTCATCCGGTACGAACTCCAGGCCCGTTCCAGCGGATTCCTGAAGCACAGGACGATCTTGGTGCGGTGCTCGGGCAGGCGGGCGATCACGTGCGGACTGATCGCGTAATTGACGCTGGCATCGAGCCAGGGCAGGTCCGCCGGCAGCGGTCGTGCCGCTCCTTCCGAGAGATAGGTGTACGGTTCCTTGATTCCCGGCAAGACAAAGCGCGCGATGCCATTGTTGCCGAGCCAGCTGGCCAACGCCGTGGTACCGCTTTTGTCCGTGCCGACTATGAAAATGTAGTCGGGCTTCATTGCGGCATTGCTTGCTGTTGTTCGCCGCAAGCAGTGCAGATGGATCGATTCGGTCGCACGGTCTTTCGCTCACTCCACGTAGAGGATGGTGTCGTAGAAGAACATCGCATAGTGCCGCAGCCGCAGGCGCGCATCCGGATAGATCTGGTCGATTACCGAGACGATGTCCAGCAGGTCCAGCGCATGGTGGTAGCAGGTGATGGCCATGCGCGGGCGGCAGCGGCCGATCAGCTGCGCCCCGCCGAGCAACACCTGAGCTTCGAACCCTTCCACGTCCATCTTCAGCAGCGTGATCTTGTCCAGCATTTCGTCCAGGCGCACGCTCGGCACCTGGATGTCGCCGCCGGCCTCGACGCGGCTGCCCATATTGCCCTTGGCCGAGAACGACAGCGGCTGGTCCGAATTGCCGACCGCCTGGTTGTGCAGGAAGATCGGGCCGGGCATGGCGCGCATGCGCTGTTGCAGGGCGGCGAAATTGCTTGGGTCCGGCTCGAAGGCGTGGATCGATTCGTAGCGATGGCGCGTGGCGATCAGAAACTTGCGCAGCGTGTCGCCATCGTAGGCACCGATGTCGACATAGTGTTCGTCGTTGCGCAGCGCGATCGGATCGGACCCGCCGCGATACATGGAGAAGTACTCCTGCTCGCTGGGACATATCACATCCAGCAGGGACGACCGATCGCCGGTCATTCGCATGCGCAGCACGGCATCGAGTGTGTCGGCGCTGTGCGCGTCCGCGAATCGGCGCTTCAGTGCGGAAAATTGCTCGGCGTGTTCGAGGGTCTGCGCACGCGTGGTGTTTCCGTCCTGGTAGATCAGAATCATGTCGAAGGCGTACAGCAGCTCCGGAAGGTCGATCACGCCGCCTTGTCTGGCTTTTGCCAGGTGATCGAAATACAGCCAGGTCGCCAGCAGATGGCCGCAGTTCACGGCGACGGAGTGCGGCTCGCCGACATAGTCGGCCACCGGGATGATCTGGTCGTATCCTTCCACCATGCCGGGCGCGGCGTGGTACATGTCGTCCACAGCGACCAGGCGCAGTCGCGGAAATCGCTGCCTGCATTCGCTGAGGACCCGGGGCATGTGGATGCTGCCGATGTGGGAGCTCGGTGCGAGGAAGAAGGCGGCCTGCGCAGCGGAGAGCGCATCCAACGGCTTGGAGCGAAGCCCCTCGGTGTGGTTCATGCGTGTGTTCCGGTAAAGATACGCGCGCCTTCCGGCATCAACGCATCGTGGAAAGAGCGCTCCGGCAGTGCTTCGGGCATCAGGCCCGGCAGCAGCCATTCGCAGTGGCGTCCGATGTTGCTGTTGGCGCGTGTCATGCTGCCGCTGCCCAGGGTGCTGCCCTGGCCGATCTGCGTGCCGCGCCCGAGGTGCACGCCGGCGTGCAGCGTCACGCACGCACCCAGGCGCACGTCCTGTTCGACGATCACTTGCCGCTCCAGCCAGCTGCCGGGACCGATGCGGGTGCCGGACGCCAGGTTGCAGCCGGGGCCGACATGCACGTTGCCCATCAGCCGCACGCCGGCATCGACGTGGGCGTGCGGCGAGACCAGATCGATCGTGCGATAGCCGGCCAGGCGGACATCGGCAAGCAACTTGTGGCGTGCATGGTTGACCGCGCGTTCGTCGAGCGCGACGAACACCTCGGTGGCATCGGCGGCGTAGCCCGCCAGCAAGTCGCCGAGGTCGAAGTTGTAGTGGTCGGCCGAGGTCAGCTGCAGACAGGCATGGTCCAGCCCGCAGTCGTGCGCGGTACGCTGCGCCTGTTCCAGCGCTGCGCCTTCGCCCAGCAACAGCAGCGGCGTCATGCCGGCTCTCCCAGCACGTTGGCGCGATACCACAGATGCTGCCGCACCAGCTGGGTTTCGTAGTCGCCGTGCATGAAGCGCGGCGAATGCGCGCCGAAGCCGGCCTGCATGCGTTCCAGCAACGCGGTGTCCTCGGCGATGACGGTGCGCTCGCCGCGGATCAGGTTGCTCAACAGTGCGGTGAAATCGGTGCGCTCGCTCTTGCGGCGCGCGGTCATCACCCACAGGTGGTAGTCGGTTTCGTGCGCCGACACCGGATCGTATTGCTGCAGCAGGAAATAATCGCCACGCACGCTGCAGAAGTTCACATTGGGATAGATGAACCAGTTGTAGTAAGCGGATTCTTCGCCATAGACCTCGCACAGAGCGCGGAACCAGTTGTCCTGCGGCGTGATCGGCGCCTTGACCGGAAAACTCAGTTCGCTCAGCGCGGGGCGGGCCGGCGACTGCAGCAACTGCTGCACCTCGGACGCGACGTCCGCCGGCCGCTCCACGCTGGCGGACGGCTTGCTCGCATTCACCATCAACGGGCTGAACGTCTTGGGATGGACGAACGGGACATGGTTGTAGTCCTTGACGTTCTCCATGTTCAACTTCCAGTTGTAGCGCACGCGGTGGCAGCTGTAGATGATCTGCGCATCCAGGTGCGAGGACGCGGCGCGGAAGTTCTCGAGATACTCTGGCGAGAACTGTTCTTCCAGCGGCAACGGGTCGTCGGAAAAGTTCACGAACAGCAGCTGGCCGACTTCCTGCAGATGGAACCTGGTCAGGCAGACGCCGGCCTTTTCTTCCGCGGTGAACTGGTACAGGCCGGAATTGGGCAGCCCGCGCAGTTCGCCTTCCGGGCCGAACGACCAGGCGTGGTACGGGCAGACCAGCGGACGCTTTCCCTGCGCCTCGATCTGGATCGCCGATTGGCGATGCGGGCATTGGTTGAGGAAGGCGCGGATGCCCGCATCTGTGCGCTGCACCAGCACCGGCACGCCGGCCACCTGGCGCGCGAAGAACTGGTTGCGTTCGCGCACCATCGAGGAAAAGCCGACGAAATTCCACAGTTTGCCAAACAGCCGCTGCTGTTCCAGGCGCAGGCTGTGCTCGCTGATGTAGTGCTCGGCATCGAGTGCATGGCGGGGCATGGTGCGGTCCTGCTATTTGCTGAAGATGATGCGTGCGGGATTGCCGGCCACGGTGACATTGGGCGGAACGTCCCTGACCACCACGCTGCCGGCCCCGATCACCGCGCCATCGCCGATCGTGATCCCCGGGATCAGGGTGGAGTGCGGATGAACGACCACATCGCTGCCGATGCGCACGCCGCCGCCGATGAACACGAAATTGCCGATCTGCACGTAGTCGCCGATCGTCACGTCGTGGCCGATGATGGTGGTGGAGAGCACGGTGACGAACTCGCCGAGCTGGCTGTCCGCGCCGATCGATACGCCCGGCTCGAACAGGCCGCCGCGCCCGATCCTGGTCGCCGACGCCTCACGCAGGCCCGGACGCAGCACCATGAAGTCCGCGCCTTTCTCCAACAGCGCTTGCGTATAGCGACGGCGCGTCGCCGGATCGCCTAGCGCGCACACGAACAGGTCGCCTTCCACCGGCTGGTAGGTGTGCGGGTCGCCGACGATCGGCCAACGCGTGGTCTGCGCCAGCCCGCTGCGGTCGTCGAGGAAGCCCTTGATGTCCCACTTGGTGCCGAACCCCGGATCGTCGTTGCAGGCCATGGCCGCCACGCCCTTGCCGAAGCCGCCCGCGCCCACGATCAGCACATGCCAGAACGAGAGATCGCTCATGCGAATTCCACGCCCCCGTCCATGCTGAACGCCTGCCCGGTGACCTTGGCGCTGGCGTTGGAAAGAAAGTACAGGCAGGCCAGGGCGACATCGTCCGGTTGCCCGACGCCCAGCGGATAGCGTTTGCGGCTCTCCTCGAACCAGCTCTTGTCCTCGGTGATCAACGTGGTCTCGACCAGTCCCGGGCACAGCGCATTTGCGCGGATGCTGCGCCGTGCCAGTTCCAGCGCCAGCGGACGCAGCGTGCCGATCAATGCCGCCTTTGAACCGGCGTACGGGCCGACGCCGACCGTGCCGGTCAACGCGGCGATGGACGCGATGAAGACGATGGCGCCGCCCGGACGCAGCGCCTGGCGCGCGAGCAGGTGCCGGGTCAGCATCACCGGCGCGACGTAGTTGATGTCCAGTACCTCCTTGAGGAAGCTTTCGCCGACCAGCTTCATCGGCGACAGGCCGCGGATGCCGGCGCTGTGCACCAGCCCGTCGATCGGCCCGCTTTCCAGCGCCAGGCGCTGCAGCGTGGCAGAATCGCTGAGGTCGCCGACGAACGAGCGGTGCCCAGCGCCATCCAGCGATGCGCGCACCGCCTCCAGGCGTGCCGCGTCGCGTCCGGCGACGAGCACGCTGGCGCCTGCCGCGGCGCAGGTCTGCGCGACGGCCTGGCCGATGCCCTTGGACGCGCCGGTCACCAGGACCGTCTTGCCCTGCAGGCCGAACATGTCGCGCAGCAGCGCCGACGCGGTAGTTAGAGAGGATGCGGCTGCGGGTTCGGTCATAAGCGTATCGGCAGGGAGATGCCGCCATCGATGGTCAGGGTGCTGCGGGTGATCCAGCGGCTCGCGGCGGAGAGCAGATACACCGCGCCCTTGGCGATGTCCTCCGGATCGATGCGGCCCAGCGGGGTCAGGCCGATCTTGTCGTCCATGTCCGTGGCCGCGCCCAGCTTTTCCAGCATCGGCGTATCGACATAGCCGGGCGCGATGCAGTTGGCGCGGATGCCATGCCTGGCCTGCTCCAGCGCCAGCGTGCGCACCGCCGCTTCCAGCGCCGCCTTGGATGCGGCGTAGCCTGCCGCCGCCTGCGGCGCCGCGCGCGCCGACAGTGCGGACACGAACACCAGCGACGCGTTGTCGCGCAGGCGCCGCTTGAACAGCAACTGCTGGGTCAGGGTGATCGGCGCCAGGTAGTTGACCGCCAGCATCTGCTGCAGATGTTTTTCCGCAGCCATGCGGAACGGCACCAGTGCGGCGACACCGGCGCAGGACACCAGGCCGTGATAGCCGTCGGCGGCATCGAGCAACCGCTGCCGGGTCTGCGCGTCGGTCAGGTCGCCGATCACGCTGGTATGACCGGTACCTTCGAGGGTTGCGGCCACGGCCTCCAGCCGCGTGGCGTCGCGCCCGGTGATGACCAGCCTGGCGCCCAGGCGTGCGCACAGTCCGGCGGTGGCGGCGCCGATGCCCGAGGAAGCGCCGGTCACCAGCACGACCTTGCCCGCCAGGCCGAAAGCCTCGGTGGAAGCCGCCATCGTCACGACTCGATCAGATCGGGAAACACCGCGTCTTCGATGTCCAGCAGGCAGCTGCCCCACGACAGGCCGATGCCGAAACCGCACAGCAGCACGCGCTTGCGGCCCGATTCCAGTTCCTTGTTGATGCGCGCGGTCATGGTGACCGGCAGCGAGGCACCGCTGGTGTTGCCGAAGTCGCGCAGGGTCGAAGGCACTTTCTCCGCCGGCAGGCCGAGCTTCTTGCGGATGGTCTCGTTGATCATCCGGTTGGCCTGGTGGAACACGAAGTAGTCGATCTCGTCCTTGGACACGCCGGTATAGTCGAGCAGCTTCTGCACCGCCGGCGGCACGCGTTGGGTTGAGAAGCTGAGCACCGCCACGCCGTCCAGCTGCAGGTCCACGCCACGGTGCCAGTAATCGTTCTCGTCGGCACGAAACGGCATCAGGTGCTGGATGGCGACCGGCTCGCGCTGGCCGCCTACCGGCAGGATGATCGCCTTGTAGCCGCTGCCGTCGCTGTTGAGGTCGAAATACATCGGCGCGGCGTCGGCGCTGAATTCCAGCGCGGTGGCGGTGCCGGAATCGGAGAAGATCGGATCCTCCAGGTTGGCGCTGCGGTCGCCCACCAGCAGCAGGCCCTTCTTGACCCCGCCGGCGGCGATCATCGAACCCAGCAGGTTGATGCCGAACGGATAGGCCGAGCAGCCCAGGTTGACGTCGAAGGCGACGGTGGCATGCGACAGGCCCAACCTGTCCTGCAGGATGATCGCGGTCGCCGGGATCGGATAGTCCGGCGACTGGGTGACCACGATCAGCGCATCGATCTCCTCGCGCCGCCATTGCAACCGTTCGATCAGGCCCTGCGCGGCATCGAACGCCAGGTCGGAAAAGCACTGCCACTCCTGCGCCATGCGCCGGGTCTCGATGCCGATGTTGCGCACCAGCCGCTCGCGCTCGGAGCGGATCTGCGGCCGGCAATCGGTCAGGTTGGAGACGATGCGTTTGGGCACGCAGGTCGCCATGCCGGCGAAACGCACGTTGTGCAGCGTGGAGGTCGGCATCTTATGCCTCGGTCAGCTTGTAGAGGTCGCCCACGGTGACGGCAGCGGCCAGGTGCTCGCCGGTGATGGTCTTGCCGTATTCCATGTCGAACATCACGATCACGCCCAGGGCCGCCAGCGAATCCCATTCGGGAAGCTCGCGCAGCACCGTGTCCGCCGTCACCTCGACCGGCGTCTGGAAATCGGTCGCCGACAGGAAATTCTCGATAAACGTTGCTTGGCTCATTCTTGTTCCACAGGTTGGGCGGAGGGAGGAACAGTCGCGGTGGCGCGACCGATGCTTGCGGCGGCGGGCAGCGCGGTGCCGGCGCCGGCGATCAGGTTGGCGATGGTGTCCACGTCGGCGGCGCTCAGGCCGGGATAGATCGGCAGGCACAGCACCCGTTCGGACATCTGCCGCGCGACCGGCAGGCCGGCCGGCGCGGCCGAGGGCAGGCCGCGGTACATCGGGAAATCGCTGATCAGCGGATAGAAGTAGCGGCGCACCAGGATCTCGTGCTCGCGCATCAGCTGATGCAGGGCGTCGCGGGTCAGCGGGAACTCGTCCTCGATCAGGATCGGGAACGAGGCGTAGTTCGCCAGTTCCGGCGAGCGCGGCGCCAGGCACCGAATGCCGGGAACCTGCGCCAGGCGCCGCCGGTAGTCGGCGTCGATCTCGCGGCGTTGCGCCAGCGCACGATCGATGTGCTGCAGTTGCAGCAGGCCGAAGGCGGCGTTCACCTCGCTCATCTTGCCGTTGATGCCGGTGGCCACCACCGTGGTCTCGTCGACGAAGCCGAAGTTCTTCAGCCGGCTGATCCGTTGATAGGTCTTCTCGTCGGGGCAGACGATGGCGCCGCCCTCGAAGGTGTTGAACACCTTGGTGGCATGGAAGCTGAGAATGCTCAGATCGCCGTGGCGCAGGATCGAGCCGCCGTCGTCCTTGACCCCGAAGGCGTGCGCGGCGTCGTAGATGACCTTGAGGTTGTAGGTGTCGGCGATGCGCTCGATCGCGGCGGTGTCGCATGGCGTGCCGTAGCAATGCACCGGCATGATCGCGGTGGTCTGCGGGGTGATCGCGGCCTCGATCTTCTGCGGGTCCAGGTTCAGCGTGACCGGATCGATGTCCACGAACACCGGCTTGATTCCTTTCCACAGCAGCGAGTGCGCGGTGGCCACGAACGAGTAGGGCGTGGTGATCACCTCGCCGGTGACGCGCAGCGCCTGCAGCGCGGTGAGCAGGGCCAGCGTGCCGTTGGTCAGCAAGGCCAGGTGCCCCACGCCCAGGTATTCCGCCAGCGCCTTCTCCAAGGCCCGGTGCATGTCGCCGCCATTGGTCAGGATGCGGCTGCTCCAGATCTTCTCCAGGTACGGCACGAACTCGTCCAGGGGAGGCAGCAGCGGACTGGTGACGGGAATGGGCATGGCGGCCTGCGTGGGTGCGTGTGGAGAATCCGCGGCGCGGATCGTGGCGACGGGGTTCCTGTTCTGAAAGCAAGCCATATGCCAACAGACGTGTCCACTGCTTCTGCGTTTGCTTGCCGGAAGCGCGCGACGATCCCCATCGTTCGCGACACAGCCGCATCCGGCCGACCGGACGCACGTCCGGAAAGCATGCGATGCGTAGAGGGGAGGGTACTTCAGTTTCGAACCGCGGTCGTTCCGTAGCGCAGCAAGCGCGCGGCGACACGGCTCGCGAACGCGCGCTCAGCCGGCCAGTTCGGTCTGGTCGCGGTCGATGCCGTACTTGCGCAGTTTCTCCACCAGCGTGGTGCGACGCAGGCCCAGCAGCTGGGCCGCGTGCGCGACCACGCCCTGGGTACGCTCCAGCGCTTCGTTGATCAGCGCCAACTCGATGTTGGCCATGTGCCCGCGCAGGTCCAGGCCGCTTTCCGGCAGCGTCGCCGCGGTCTGCACGGCCGCTTCGGACGGATCGGAAAACGCCTTGGGACCGACATGCAGGTCGACCACGTTGGGCACGCGGCGCGCATCCGGCGCGGCGATCGCCGCCGGCGGCGCCGACACGTCGATCGAGGAGGCGAAGTCGCCGCGGTAGCGCGCCGGCAGGTCCTGCACCCGCACCAGGCCGCCGGGATGCAGCACCGCCAGGCGTTCGACCAGGTTGGTCAGCTCGCGCACGTTGCCCGGCCATTCGTAGCTGCGCAGCGCCTGCAGCGCCTCTTCGGAGAAGCGCACTTCGCCGCGCCCGGTGCGCGCCAGCTGCGCGGCGATGGTGTTGACCAGCGCCGGCAGGTCGTCGCTGCGCTCGCGCAGCGACGGCATCTCGATCGGGAACACGTTGAGGCGGTAGAACAGGTCCTCGCGGAACTGGTTGCCGGCGATGCGCTCTTCCAGGTTGCGGTGGGTGGCGGCGATCACGCGCACGTTACAGCGGATGGTGACGTTGCCGCCGACCCGCTCGAAGCTGCGTTCCTGCAGCACGCGCAGCAGCTTGACCTGCATCGGCAGGCTCATGTCGCCGATCTCGTCCAGCAGCAGGGTGCCGCCCTCGGCCATCTCGAAACGGCCCTTGCGCGCGGACAACGCGCCGGTGAAGGAGCCTTTCTCATGGCCGAACAGTTCGCTTTCCAGCAGATCCGGCGGGATCGCGCCGCAGTTGATCGCCACGAACGGGCCGTCGCGGCGCGGCGACTGCTGGTGGATCGCGCGCGCGACCACTTCCTTGCCGGTACCGGACTCGCCCAGCACCAGCACGGTGGTGTCGAACGCGGCGACCTGGTCGATCAGCCGCCGCAACCGGGTCACCGCGGCGCTGTTGCCGGTCGGGCCACTGTCTTGAACCGCGCCGGCCTGGTGCTCGGCGTCCAGGCGCTTGAGGCTGGCGCGGCGCAGCAGGGTTTCCAGCTGCGCGTGGCGCAGCGGCGCTTCCAGCTGCCACACGTTGGCCTCGTGCAGGCCGTGGCGCTGCGCGAACGCCTGCGCCTCGCCGTTGAGCAGCAGCACCGGCGGCGGCAGCGGACTGCGCGCCACCCAGCCGAAGAACGCGTCGGCCTGGGCCTGGTCGTCGAGCCCGCCGACCAGGATCGCCATCCACTCGCTCTGCCGGTGGCGGCCCGGATTGACGTCGGCCACGTCGGTCACCCAGCGCGGGTTGAGGTCCATGAATTCGAGCAGGCTCACCGTGCGTTCGGCGCGCACCGCGTCGTCATCGATCACCAGGATGCGCGACTCGCTCATGCCGGTACTCCCTCTGTGCGTAAGCCCTCCAGGATCGGCATCACTTCCTGGATATAGGACAGCTTGCTGACGAAGTTGTCGGCACCGGCGCGCATGGCGTGCTCGCGGTGCTCGGCATCGTCGAAGTGGCTGGCGATCACGATGTACGGGGCCTGGTCCTGGGTCTTGATCAGGCGCGTGGCCTGCAGGCCGCCCATTTCGGGCATGGCCAGGTCCATCAGCACCACCTGCGGGCGCAGCGACTCGGAGCGCTCGATCGCCTCCAGGCCGTTGGCGGCGCTGCCGATCACTTCCATCCAGTCGAGCTTGCGGAAGTGGCGCATCGCGGCGTTGATGAAACCTTCGTGGTCGTCGACCAGAAGCACGGACAATTTGTTCATGTGCATTGTTTCCTTAGCCCGCGCGGGCCAGCATCGGTTTGGCGCGACGGCGTTCGCGGGCGGGAGCGATATCCAGTTGTTCACGGTACTTGGCCACGGTGCGCCTGGCCACGTTCACGCCCTGTCGTGACAGCAGCCCGGCGATCGCCTCGTCGGCCAGCGGCCGCCCGGACGGCTCGGATTCGATCAGACGCCGCACCATCGCGCGCACCGCCTGTCCCGAAACCGCGGCGCCTTCCAGGCGTACGGCGAAGAAATGCTTCAGTTCGAAGGTACCACGCGGCGTTTGCAGATACTTGCCGGTGGTGATGCGCGACACGGTGGACTCGTGCATGCCGATCGCGTCGGCCACTTCCTTCAGGGTCAGCGGCGCCATCGCTTCCTCGCCCTTGACCAGGAACGCGGCCTGGCGTTCGACGATGGCGCGGGTGGTGCGCAGCAGGGTCTCGTAGCGCATCGACAGGCCGCGGGTCAGCCAGCGCGCTTCCTGCAGCATCTCGCGCAGCGGCGCCGCCGCCTCGCCGGCCTCGGCCAGGGCGCGTTCGTGCATCGGGTTGACGGTGACGCGGTGGGTCGTGGCCGGATTCAGCGCCACCCGCCAGGTGCCGTCGCTGTGCCAGGCCACCACGTCCGGAATTACATGGCCCAGGTTCTCCGGCAGCAGGCTGTCGCCGGGGCGCGGCTGCAGCGACAGGATCAGCCGCACCGCTTCGCGCACGTCGTCGGCTTCGGCGTCGAGCAGGCGCGCCAGCAGCGGGTAATCGTGGCTGGCGAGCAGGTTCAGATCGCCTGCGAGGATGCGCGCGGCCAGGTGGCGGCCGGCGACGCGGCCGGGCAGGGCGGCCAGCTGCACGCTCAGGCATTCGCGCAGATCGCAGGCGGCCAGGCCGGCGGGATCGCCGTGCAGCAGCCGCTGGCGGATCGCTTCCACCTGCGCGGCGGAGCGGTCGAAACGGGCGCAGGCGAGCTGGGTCAGCGTGTCCAGCGCGCCGTCCAGATAGCCGGCATCGTCGCTGTGTTCCAGCCAGAACGCGGCCACTTCCAGGTCGCGCTCGTCCAGTTCCATCGCCAGGCGCTGCAGCACGCGCAGCTGCGGATCGGTGGACTCGCCGGCGGCGATGCGCTGCATGCGGTCGTCTTCGCCCTCGCTCCAGCCGGCGGCGGGGATGTCCCACATCGAGGATTCGGGCAGCTCGTCGAACGCGGCGGTTTCCAGCGCGCTGTCGTGATCGACCACCGGCTCGAGCACGCCTTCCGGTTCTTCCAGTTCCAGCAACGGATTGGTTTCCAGCGCGCGCCGGATTTCCATTTCCAATTGCATCCCGTCCAGCTGCAGCAGCCGGATCGACTGCAGCAATTGCGGGGTCAGGTGGAGTTGCTGGCCTAGCTGGGCGGAGACGGTCGGCTTCATGCGAACTTCCTCGGTTTGGCGCCAACCCTCTGGCGCCCGTGGAATGCATAGTGCTTGCCACCCGACGGTAACAGAATCGGGGCGTTCCTGAGTGAGGTAGTCAAATTCCCGACGTCATGTAGGGAAAATCCCTACGTGGCTGTAGGGGGCGCCGGTCGGTCGGCGCGGCAGAGTCAACGCTGGCGGGCTTCGACGGTTTCACGGCGGCAGCTGAGCGGTTAAGGCAAGCCGCATGCCAGCGCGGCGCGTCGGGAACCCGTTCCCGGCTGGGCTCAGCTCAGTTCGTTCTGGTGGCGCGCGGCCAGCAGCACCAGGTCGTTGGCGCGCCGGCAGCCCAGCGATTCCATCATCCGCGCGCGGTGGGTCTCCACGGTCTTGACGCTGATTCCCAGGTCCGAGGCGATTTCCTTGTTGCTCTGGCCACGGCCGATCTGGCGCAGGATCTCGCGCTGCCGCGGCGACAGCGCGGCGACGCCGACCGGGCGTTCGCGGCCCAGCATCGGCGCGATCATCTTGGAGGAGATCTGCGGGCTCAGGAACACCTGGTTGAGGCTGGCCGCGCGCAACGCCAGTTCCAGTTCCAGCGGCGCCGCGTCCTTGACCACGAAGCCGGTGGCGCCGCGGTCCAGCGCGTCGCGCACGTGCACCGGATCGTCGTGCATGGACATCATCACCACGCGGGTCTTGGGCGAGGTCTGCAGCACGTCGGTCAGCGCGTCCAGGCCGCTGCGCCCGGGCAGCGACAGGTCCATCAGCACCAGATCGGGGCGGTGCAGGCTGGCCAGGTCCACCGCTTCCTGGGCGTTGCTGGCCTCGGCGATCACGTCGATGTCCGCGAACGTCTGCAATAGCCGGCTCAGGCCGGCGCGGACCAGGGTGTGATCGTCGACGATGATGACTCGCACGGTGGGGAGATCTCTCTACTCTAGTACCGCACCTTAGCCGAGCGCGCCGTCGCCGCCAACCTCGTCGCGGGGCGGCCGAACCGTGACGGGCGCCTCAGCGCGCGCGCCGGCTGTCGGCGATCTGCCGCCGGTGCAGGCGAAACAGGTGCCGTTCCAGGGCCTCCTCCAGGCCTGGCGGCTGTGTCTCGAATCGTAGCCAGAGATAGAAACCGCCGCCGGCGGCGGCTTCGGCCAGCACCTGGACCGGCAGTTCGAGGTGGTCTGGCAGCCAGTCCGAGGGCTGCAGGCGCAACAGGCCGGCCGCGCCCGGCAGCGCGCCCGAGCGCGATCCCAGCTCCAGTCTCAGGCCTCGGCGCGACCAGCGCACGGGGCGCAGCGGCAGGCCCTCCTCGTGTTGCCGGGCCAGGCGGCCGAGCAGCACCAGCATCAGGTCGAGCTTGGCGTCCATGCGCTGCAATTGCAGCGGCTGGTCGCTGCGCTCTTCGCTACCGTCTTCGCTGCGCAGGTCTTCGACCTGGGCCAGGCCGCGCAGCAGGGCTTCGGCGGCGCCGAAGCGGCCGATGCCGTTGCCGAGCTTGAAGTCGGCCGGCAATGCCAGTTCGCAGCTGAGGGTGTCGTGGAACAGCTCGGCTTCGGCAGGGTGGTGTACGGCGCCGTCGGACGCGCTGTTCATCTCAGCGATCCAGCCTGGGAATAGGCGCGCGCGGCATTGTTGGACAGGCGGTTGGCGCGCAGCCAGTCGCCGGCTTCGTCGCGCGCCTGCAGCATCTGCGCGATCACCGCCTGCTGCAGTTTCAGCAGCGAGCCGATGCCTTCGCGCGAGACGTCGCTGCCGGCCTGCTGCAGGTATTCGCGCAGGTGCCGGTCGTGCTCGGCGACCATGCGCTCGGCCAGCGCGTGGTCGTCGCCGTGCAACACCTGCTGCAGTTGATGCAGTTCGGCGTGCAGCGTTTCGAGGCTGACGGCGATCATACGGCTGCGACCGCGGCGAGGTCGCGCTGCTGGACGGGAATGGCGTTCCACGCCGCATCGATCTCGCTGAGCAGTTCCAGCGACTCGACCAGCGCGCTCTCGTCGTTGTGCAGGTTGGCTTCGGTGAGCCGATGCATCACGTAGTCGTACAGCGCCGAGAGGTTGTTGGCGATTTCGCCGCCGGCCTCGTGGTCCAGCGAGCCGTTGAGGTGGCCGACGATCGCGCAGGCCTCGCCGATCGCCTTGCCCTTGCGCGCCTGGTCGCCCTGCGCCAGGCAGGCCTGGGCCTGGCGGATGCGCTGGCAGGCGCCGGCGAACAGCAGCGCCACCAGCTTGTGCGGGTCGGCATCGGTGATGCTGGTGGACACGCTCATCTTGCGGTATTGCTCGGCGTACTGGCGGCTGGAACCGTACATGGAAAACTCCCTCGGGTGGCCTGGTGCCGCGCTGCCGTGCCTAGCGGCGAAGGCGCCGTGGCGACGGTACGTGCTGCCAGTCCGGATGACTGTCGATGCTAAAGATATCGGCCGCTGCCCGCTCGGACTTGAGCACCGAGAACCTCTTTCATTTCGATGCCATCGCTACGACGAGAACTGCTTGGTGAGGCTGTCGCTGATCGTCTGCATCTGCGCGACGATGGTGTCCATCGCGGTGAATCGGGCGGTGTACTGGGTGGTCAGCGTCTCCATCCGCTTGTCCAGGTCGCTGAGCTGGTCGGTCAGGTCGCTGATGTGCTTGTTGAGCGAGGCCGTGCGCTGGGTGATGGTGCCGTTGGTGGTGTCCAGGTTGCTGTCCAGCAACGTGCTCATGCCCGAGGTGAAGGCGCCATCGGTGCCGAACATCGCCGTGGCCGAGGCCGGGTCGCTGGCGATGGCGCTGTCGAACTTGGCGCTGTCGAAGCTCATCACCCCGTCCTTGTCGATGGTCACGCCCATCGCCTTGAGGTCGACGACGTTGTCGCTGACCTGCTTGCGCAGCGATTGCTGCAGCCCGCGCACCATCGAATCGCCGGTCAACGCCGACGCTTTCTTGTTGGTGGCGTCGTAGGCGCTGGAGGACTTCAGCAAGGTATTGGCGGTGTTGTAGGCGGTCACGAACGCGGTGAGGTTCGCCTTCAGGCTGCTGCTGTCGTTGGCGATGCTCAGGCTGTACTTGGTGCCTGCCTCGGCCTTGGTCAGGTTCAGGGTGACGCCCGGCACCAGGTCGGCGATCGCGTTGCTGCTGGAGGTGCGTTCGAAGCCGTCCACGCGCACCACCGCATCGGCCGCGGCCACGGTCTGGGTCAGGCCACCGCTGCTGCCGCTGCCGTAGGTCAGCGCGCTGAGCCCGCCGTTGCCGCCGGAACTGGTGATGGTCAGCGCGCCCTTGGTGCCGGAATCGACCGCGTTGAGCACCAGGTGGTCGCCGTCGTCGGCGCTGACCACGCTGGCGGTCACGCCGCTGCCGCCGGCGGCCTTGTTGATCGCCGCGGCGACGTCGCTGAGCTTGCTGTTTTCGGCAATGGTGACGTTCAGCGTCTTGTCGCCATAGGCGACGGTCAAGGTACCGTCGCCGACCACCGCGTCGTCGGCGTAGGCGGCCGAGGTCAGCTTCTGCCGTTCGGCCAGCTTCACCACTTCCACGCTGTAGTTGCCGGCGGTGGCGCTCTCGGTGACGCTGGCGGTATAGCCGGCGCCGTCGGCGACGGTGGCCTTGACCGCGCTCTTGTCGGCGCTCTTGGCGATCGCGTTCATCGCCGTCTGCAGGTTGGACAGCGCGCCCTTGATCGTGCTCAGCGCCGAAAGCTGGGCGCTGGACGCGGTACCGTCGGCGTTGATCCGGTTTTCCTGCGGTGCGCGCTGGGCGGCGACCAAGGATTTGACGACGGCGGTGACGTCCATGCCGGAGCCGACGGCAGACAGCGATGAAGTAGCCATGGGTGGGCTTCCTTACGGTGGCGGGCACAAAGGCCAGCGGTAGATAGGAGTATCGGCGGCGCAAGGCGGTTCTTGAGGCCGCCGGCGCGTGTCGGGAATGCCCCCACGGCGATGCAAGTCCTGTGCCGGCGGGCGGCCGGGCACAAAAAAAGCCCCTCCTTGCGGAGGGGCTTTCGGGTCTTGCCGGTGTCGAGCGGGCTGTTACTGCAGCAGGCTCAGCACGTTCTGCGGGACCGACTTGGCCTGCGCCAGCATCGCGGTACCGGCCTGCTGCAGGATCTGCGTGCGGGTCAGTTCGGCCGTTTCCTTGGCGTAGTCGGTGTCGCGGATGCGGCTACGCGAGGCCGACAGGTTCTCCGAGGTGGAGCTCAGGTTGGCGATGGTGGAGGTGAAGCGGTTCTGCACCGCACCCATGTCGGCGCGCGAGGAGTTGACGGCGGTCAGCGCCTTGTCGACGATTTCCAGGGCCTTCTGCGCACCGGAGAAGGTGGAGATGTCCAGGTCGCTCAGGGTGTTGGTGGTGCCGGCGGTGACCGCGGCCGAGGTGGCGATGCCGGCGTTGCTGAAGGTGATGCCGGTGGCGCCGGTGGCCGAGCCCGCGGTGAACGAGAAGTCCTTGCCGGCCTTCAGCGATTCCAGCTTCAGTGCGCCGGTGGTGCTGTCGACCGAGGCGTAGACGCCGGTCTGGTCCAGCTTGTCGTTGATCGCAGCGGCGATCTTCTTGGACACGTCGGCCCCGGCGTCGCCGACAGCAACGGCGACCGACGAGATGCTGACGCCGTTGACCGACATGCCGGAGAAGCTGCCGCTGGCGGTCGCGGTGCCGGAGGCCAGGGCGGCCGAACCGGTCTGCGTGGCGGCGAAGCCGGCCTTGCCCAGCGAGTTGACGTTGGCGTCGACGATGCTGTTGATGCCGATGGTCTGGCCGGCGTCGGCGCCGACCTGGAACAGCGCGCCGGAGAACGAACCGTCCAGCAGCTTGGTGCCGTTGAAGCTGGTCTGGTTGGCGACGCGGTCGATTTCCGAGGTCAGCTGCTTGACTTCCGAGTTCAGCGCTTCGCGGTCGGTGGTGGAGTTGGTGGCGTTGGCCGACTGCACCGACAGCTCGCGGATACGCTGCAGGTTGTTGCCGATTTCGACCATCGCGCCTTCGGCCGTCTGGGCCAGCGAGATGCCGTCGTTGGCGTTGCGCGAAGCGACGTCCAGGCCGCGGATCTGGGTGGTGAAGCGCTCGGAGATCGCCAGACCGGCGGCGTCGTCCTTCGCGCTGTTGATGCGCAGGCCCGAGGACAGACGCTGAATCGTCGTGGCCATGCTCGAGCTGGTGCTGTTGAGGTTACGCTGAGCGTTCAGCGACATTACGTTGGTGTTGATTACCTGTGCCATTTTGATATCTCCTCTAAGCGATTTATCCGGCAACCCATCGGTGCCTGGAGCCTCCGCAGGGGGGCCATCAATTGGCCGTTGCCGCTGCTGAGATAAATAACGGCGCGATGTCAACAACCTTTAGCGATTCGCTGCGGAAATTGTCGCGATCCAGCGAACCGGGAGCCAGTGGCACGCGCGGCGAAGAGCTTGTTTCGGCCGCGCTTTGCCAAACTTTAGCGGTCCGGATATGACGCTTCCAATGCCCGGCAACGATGACGAACTCGGTATAACGCAAAAGGCCCGGACGCGCCGCGGTATTCCGGGCCTTCGCGTATACAGTGGAATCGGGATTCAGCGGATCATGTTGAACAGCGACATCGACTGCATCTGGGTGAAGATGGTCTGCGCCGATTTCAGCGCGGCCTGTTCCAGCTGGTACTGGCCGATCGCGTCGGCGTAGTCCAGGTCGCGCAGCGAGGACAGGGTGGTCTTCAGCGTCACCTCGTTGGATTCGCGCAGCTCGGCGGCGTTGTCGAGCGCGGCCAGCTGCGCGCCGCCGGCCGCACGCGCGTCGATCATCTTCGCCGAGGCCTGGCTGATGTCGCGCATCGACGACTGCAGGGTGTTCTGCAGCGCGGCCTTGTCGCCGGGGGTGACCGGGTCGGTGTTCAGTGCGTTGACCAGGTTGGTGATGGTGGAGAACACGTCCTTGTTGGTGGAGGCGCCGATCTGGAAGCTGTCGCCCACCGCCGGCGCGCCGTCCAGGCGCATCTTCAGGCCGCCGAAGCTGATCGTCTCCCCGGCGGCATAGGTGCCGGTGGTGACCACGGTGCCGCTGCTGTCGCGCACTTCATACGTGTCGGCCGCGGTGAAGGCGACGTTGTAGCTGCCGCCGTTCCAGCCGCCGGCGCCGGCGTCGCGGCTGTAGTCCAGCAGCAGGCCGGTGCCGGTGTTGGTGCTGGCCGCGTGCGCGTCGACGGTGCCGTCGCCGGTACGGATGCGCATGAAGATCTCGCTGCCGGGCAGGGCGTCGGCGACCTGGGTGTCGGCCGCCACCTCCACGCTGCGCTGGGTCTGGTCGCCGCTGTAGACGACGCTGCCGTTGACCACCGCGAACGGCGCCTTGTCGTCGGCGGCGCCGGCGAACAGGTAGCGGCCGCTGCCGTCGGTGCTGTTGGACAGGCTCAGCAGGCTGTCGTGCAGCGACTTGAGTTCGGAGGCGATCGCCTTGCGGTCGTCGGTGGTCAGCGCCGAGCTGTTCGCCTCCACCGTCAATTCGCTGACCCGCGCCATCAGGTCGCCGGCCTGGGACAGCGCGTTCTCCTGCAGGCCGAGGCGGTTCTGCACGTTGTTGGCGTTCTCGCCGAAACGTTCCAGTTCGGCCACCGCGCGGTCCAGGTTGACCGCGGTGCCGGAGGCGACCGGATCGTCGGCGGCGGTGACCAGGCGCTTGCCGGTCGCCAGCTGCTGTTCCAGATGCGAGATCTTGGCCTGCTTGCCCAGCATGTTGTTGACCGACTGGCTGAACATCATGCCGGTGGAGATGCGGTTGCTGGTCATCGGATTGCGCTCAGGATGGACTGGAACATCGTGTCGGCGGTGGAAATCAGCTGCGAGGCGGCCTGGTAGGCCTGCTGCAGGCGCAACATGTCGGAGGCCTCTTCGTCGAGATTGACCCCGGACACCGAGTCGCGCGCGTCCTGTGCGCTGGTGTGGATCACGTCCTGCGCATCGGCCGAGTACGTCGCCTGCCGCGCCGCCGAGCCGATCGTGGTGGTGAGTCCGGACACCGCGCCGTTGAGGGTGATGGTGCCGCCGTTGAACGCCTTGCTGTCGTCCAGGTTGGACAGGGTCAGGGCGTTGCCGTTGTTGCTGGAGCCGGCGCCGGTGGGCGCGATCGCGAAGGTGTCGCCGGCGACCGGCGCGCCGTCCAGGGTCATGCTCCAGCCATTGGCGCTGATGGTCTGCCCGGCGGTGTAGGTGTAAGGGCCGGCGCCGTCGATGGTGTACTGGTTGGCGTCGATGAAGGCGATGCTGGAGGGCGTCAGCAGATTGGCGTTGCTGGCGTCGGTGGCGCGCACGTTGCTGACCTTGCCGGTGCCCAGGTTGTCCAGGTCGGCGCTGGCGGTGATCGGCGTGGCCGCGGCGATGCGCGAGGGGTCGGTGATCGCCACGCCCAAGCCGGTGACCGCGTTGGCGGTGGGCTGCAGCAGAAACTTGTCGCCGGCGGCAGCGCTGCCGGACAGCTGCAGGCTCACGCCGTTGACCACGAACGGATCGGTGCTGCTGCCGGTGCCGGTCATGGCCACGCTGGCGCCGGTGTCGGCGCGGCTGGCGGTCCAGGTGGTGCCGTCGAACTTCAGCACCAGGTTCTGCCCGTCGAGCTTGCTCAGGTCGCTGACGCTGGCGCTGAAGCTGGCGCTGCCGGTGTTGGCGGCATTGGCGTTGACGCTGGGCGAGGACAGCGAGAAGAAGTCGCCGCCCAGGTTGCCGTACAGGTCCACGCCGGCCTTGTGCTGCTGGTTGTAGGTGACCGCCAGGCCGGTGGCGATGCGGCCCAGCTCGGCCTTGGTCGGGTCCAGCACGCTGCTGCGGAACTCCAGCAGGCCGCCGATCTGCCCGCCCAGCGCGCTTTCGCCCAGGGTGATGGTGGCGCCTTGCGCCTTCAGCGCCACCTGCAGGCGCCCGGGCTGATACGGATCGGTGATCGTGGTCAGGGTGGAGGCGGTGGTGCCGACCACCAGCGCCTGGCCGCCGGAGGTGTAGACGTTGATCGCGCCGCCGTCCTGCTGGACCGCGGTTCCGCCGGTGTAGCCGACCAGTTGGCTGATCAGCTGGTCGCGGCGGTCGAGCAGGTCCGGCGCCGCGGCGCTGGCGTTGCCGCCGATCTGGCCGTTGATCTTGGCGATCTCGGTGGCCAGACGGTTGGCTTCGGTGGTGGAGGACAGCAGGCCGTTGTTGACCTCGTTGCCGAGCGAATCCAACTGGCCGTTGAGCTGCTTGAAGCGGGTGACCAACGAACTGGCGTTGTCCAGCAGGTTCTGCCGGCTGGCGGTGGCCGAGGCGTTGGACGACAGCCCGGTGGTGGCGTCGAAGAAGTTCGACCACTGCCCGGAGATGTTGGTGGCGGTATCGGAGAACAGCCCGTCGACGCGGTCGGACAGGCTGGACAGTTGCTTCAGCCGCGCCAGTTCGCCGGTGCTGTCCAGCAACCGCGAGGTCGCCAGCTGGTCGGCGACGCGGGAGATGTCGGTGATCTTGGTGCCGTTGCCGATGTAGTCCGAGCCGTACTGGGTCGGCGTGGCGGTCGCGAACGATACGCGCTGCCGGCTGTAGCCGTCGGTATTGATGTTGGCGACGTTGTGGCTGACCGTCGCCAGGGCGCGCTGGAAGGCGATGAGGGCGCTGGTGCCGGTGGACAGGACGGACATGGGCGGCTACCTCAGCGCAGGACGCTGTTGGACGGATCGGAGGTGCTGGCGAACGCGCGCTCGATGCCGCTGGCGGCGGCATTGCCGATCGCAGCGACGGCGCGGCCGATGGTCGGGCCGCCGGCGATCGCGGCGATCTTGGCGGCGTAGGACGGATCGGTGGCATAGCCGGCGCGCTGCAGGCCCTGGGCGAAGCCGCGGATGTCGGTGCCGGCATTTAACGCCTGCTGATAGCGCGGATTGGTCTTCAACAGGCGCACGTAGTCGGCGAAGCTCTCGGCCGGCGAGGCGTAGGCGCGGAAATCGGCGGTCTGCGATTGCTTGACCCCGGCGACATACTCGTGGGTGCCGGTGGTGACGCGCTCGCCGCTCCAGCCGGTGGCCTTGATCCCGAACAGGTTGTTGGAACTGGCGCCGTCGCCGCGGGAGATGCCGCGGCGTCCCCAGCCGGTCTCCAGCGCGGCCTGCGCGACCAGTGCCCGCGCGTCCACGCCCAGTTCCTTGGCGGCCTTCTGCGCATGGGTCCAGATCTGCGCGACGAAGCCTTCCGGAGTGCGCTCGCCCAGGCTGGCCGCGGCCGCCTTGGCGGCCGCGGTGGCGCTGGCGTCGATGCCGATGTCGTCGTCGGCCGCGGTCGTCGCCAGATCCGACCAGCGGTCGTCCGCGCCGGTCCAGGCCAGGCTGGCGCTGCCGTCGGCGGGGTTGCTGCCGATCGCTTCGTGCATGGCGCTGGTCTCGCGCCCGGCGATCAGGTCGAGCACGCGCGCGACCTGCTGCTGCGGCGCGTCGGCGGCGTCCAGGCCGCCCCAGGCAGCGGCGCCGGCGCCGGTCGCCGCGCCGGTATCGGCCAGCGCGGCAGCGCCGCCGCTGGCGCTGCCGCCGCCCTGGCCGGACACCAGCGAATACGCCTTGGCCGCCTGCGCGGCCCCGATCGACGTGTTGGTGGCCGGCGCGTCGGCGCTCTTGCCGCCGCCCAGCTGCTTGGCGATCATCGCCGCCAGGCCCAGCCCCTTGCCCTCGGTCAGCGCCTTGGCCATCTGCTGGTCGTACATGTCGCGGAAGGTCTGGTTCTCGCCCGGGAACAGGGAATCGCCGAAGCTGGCGTCGCGCATGCTCTTGACGAGCAGGTTCGCGAACTGTCCTTCCAACTGGCGCGACACCTTGTCGATCCGGGCAGGATCGTTCTGGGTGGTCGCGTTCAGCTCGATGGGAGAGGCCGAGATGCGCATGTCAGATCACCTCCAGCTCCGCGCTCAGCGCGCCGGCCTGCTTCAGGGCTTCCAGGATCGCGATCAGGTCGCCCGGCGCGGCGCCGACTTCGTTGACCGCGCGCACGATCTGGTCCAGCGAGGTGCCGCCCTCGAACTTGAACATGCGGCTGCCTTCGTTGGTGGCGGTGATGGTCGATTTCGGCGCGGCCACGGTCTGGCCGTTGCTCAGCGCGTTGGGCTGGCTGACCTGGGTGCCTTCGCTGATGGTGACGGTCAGCGAGCCGTGCGAGATCGCCGCCGGGCTGACCCGCACTTGCGAGCCGATCACCACGGTGCCGGTACGGGCATTGACCACCACCTTGGCCGGCGCCGCGCCCGGCGACAGCTCGATGTTTTCGATCCGCGCCAGCAGGCCGACGCGGGCGCCGGGATCGGTCGGCGAGCGCACCGCGACGGTGGCGCCATCGATCGCATGCGCGCTGCCGGGGCCGAACGCGTTCTCCAGCGCCGCGACCATCCGCGACACCGTGGTGAAGTCGTTCTGGTGCAGGTTCAGGGTGATCTCGCCGCTGCTGCCGAACACGTCCGGCAGCGCACGTTCCACCGTGGCGCCGTTGGGGATGCGGCCGACGCTGGGCACGTTCACCGAGATCCGCGAGCCGTCCTTGCCCTGTGCGCCGAAGCCGCCGACGATCAGGCTGCCCTGGGCGATCGCGTAGACCTGGCCGTCGGCGCCCTTCAGTGGCGCCATCAGCAGCGAGCCGCCGCGCAGCGACACCGCGTTGCCGATCGAGGACACGGTGATGTCGATCGGCTGGCCGGGCTTGGCGAACGGCGGCAGTTCGGCGTGGATCGCCACCGCGGCCACGTTCTTCAGCTGCGGATTGACGTTCGACGGCACGTTGACGCCCAGCTCGCCGAGCATGTTCTTCAGGCTCTGCACGGTGAATGGCGCCTGGCTGGTGCGGTCGCCGCTGCCGTCCAGGCCGACCACCAGGCCGTAGCCGACCAGCGCGTTGCCGCGCACGCCGCCGACCTGGGCCAGGTCCTTGATGCGTTCGGCGGCGGCCGGAGCGGCCAGGCCGGCGCACAGCGCGAACGCGGCGAGCAGGCGGCAGGGCAGGGACAGAAGGTTCATGGCAGGCCTCAGTACGGCGAGATGCGCGAGTTGAAGAAGCGGCTCAGCCAGCCCATCGCGTTGGATTGGGCGACGGCGCCGCGGCCGCCGTAGGCGATGCGCGCGTCGGCGACCTTGCTGGAAGGAATGGTGTTGTCCGAGCCGATGTCGGCGGCGCGCACGATGCCTTGCACCTGCACCAGTTCGTCGCCCTGGTTCAGGCGCAGGTTCTTCTGCCCCTGGATCACCAGGTTGCCGTTGGGCAGGCGCTGCATCACGGTCACGGTGATGCTGCCCTGCATGGTGTTGCTCTGCGCGGTGTTGCCCTTGCCGGCGAAGCTGCGGTCGCCGCTGGTCGAGTTGTTCAATACGTTGACGCCGTTGACCGTCAGCGGCGCGCCGAGCAGGGTCGGCGTGGCCATGGTCACCGCGTCCTTCTTGGTGATGCTGGTGTTGGCGGTGGAGCTGGCGTTGGTGCTTTCGACCAGGGTGATGGTCAGCAGGTCGCCGACGTCGCGGGCGCGCCGGTCCGAATACAGCGACAGGCTCGGGCCGGCGGCATAGATCGCGCCGGCGCTGGGCTGCGCCTGCTGCGCCACCACCGGCACGATCGGCGCCATCGGCGCATACGGGCGCACGTCGCCGGCGGCGATGCCCAGCCCGGCGCAGCCGCCGAGCAGCGTGGGCAGGACCAGCGCAGCGATGAGGGAAAGAGAGGAGGAGCGCGACATGGCGGTTTCCAGAAGAAGGGTCGGGATCAGACGTTGTTGTTCAGATAGCCGAGCATCGAATCGGTGGTGGAGATCGCCTTGGCGTTCATCTCGTAGGCGCGCTGGGTCTCGATCATGCTGACCAGCTCCTCGACCACGTTGACGTTGCTGCCTTCCAGCGAGGCCTGCACGGTGGTGCCGAGGCCATTGAGGCCGGGCGTGCCGTTCTGCGCCGGGCCGGAGGCGGCGGTTTCCGCGTACAGGTTGCCGCCCTTGGCCTGCAGGCCGGAGGGATTGATGAAGTCGCTCAGCGTCAACGACCCGATCTCCAGCGCCGCGGCGGTGCCGGCGACCTGCACGCTGACCGTGCCGTCGGTGCCGATGGTCAGCGACTGCGCGCCTTCCGGGACCTGGATGCCGGGCTGCACCGGATAGCCGCTATTGGTGACCAGCTCGCCCTGCGAGTTGATCTGGAAGCTGCCGTCGCGGGTGTAGGCCGAGGTGCCGTCGGGCATCTGCACTTCGAAGAAGCCGCGGCCGTTGACCATCACGTCCAGCGCGCGACCGGTCTGCTGCGGATTGCCCTGCTCGAAATCCTTCGAGGTGGACACCACGCGCACGCCGGTGCCCAGCTGCAGGCCCGAGGGCAGCTGCGTCTGCGCCGAGGTCGCGCCACCAGGCTGACGCACCTGTTGGTACAGCAAGTCCTCGAAGCTGGCGCGATCGCGCTTGAAGCCGGTGGTGTTGGTGTTGGCCAGGTTGTTGGACACGACCGACATGCGCGTCTGCTGCGCATCCAGTCCGGTCTTGGCGACCCACAAAGCCTGATTCATGACCCGATTCCTCTGATGGTGGCCCCGAGATCCGCGAGGGGCAGGGGGACTGATGCATGTGCCGTGCCACAAATGCGCCGGCTTTTCGTCGGCCGCGGCGCGGCGCCCGTGGCGGGCTTAGCCGTTCAGGCGCAGCATGGTGTTGGCCGACTGCGCGTTCTCGTCGCCGTGCTTGATCACTTTCACCTGCATCTCGAACTGGCGCTGCAGCTGGATCATCTGCACCAGCGCGCCGGCCGCATCGACGTTGCTGCCTTCCAGCGCACCGGTGTGGACCGCAGTGCCGGTGGCCAGGGGAAAGGCCTGGGTCGGATCGTCGCTGATGTTGCGCATCAGCCCGTCGGGGCGGCGTTCAAGGCGTTCGGCCGGGGCCTGCACCACCTTCATCTTGCCGACCACGGTCATCGCCTGTGGGCCTTCGCCCAGCGGCACGATCGACACCGAGCCGTCCTCGCCGATCTCCAGCGACTGGTGCGGCGGGATCGCCATCGGATTGCCCTGGTCGTCGAGCACCGCGCGGCCGCTGGAGGTGACCAGTTGGCCGTTCGGGGTCAACGCCAGTTCGCCGCCGCGCGTGTACGCCTCCTTGCCGTCGCTGGCCTGCACCGCCAGCCAGTTGTCGGCGCTGAGCGAGATGTCCAGCGCATTGCCGGTCACCTGCTGCGCGCCGACATCGCGGTTGAAGCCCTGGTCGATGTGCAGCGCATCGATCCGCGACGGATAGCCGGCGCCCTTGATGCGGAACGCCTCGGTATTGGCCAGCGCCGCCTTGAAGCCGGCGGTATCGACGTTGGCCAGGTTGTGCGACACCGTGCCCTGCGCCTGCAGCGAAGCGCGGGCGCCGGTCATGGCGACGTAGAGTGCTTTGTCCATGGATGTGAGCCGTGATTCGGGATGGGGGGATTCGGGATTCGAACAAGCGGGGGTGCCGCAAACGATCAGGGGTGGCGTGCGCGGCTGGCTTCCGAGCGGCGGAATGCCAGCCGTGACGAATCACCAATCCCGAATCACCAATCCCGGCCTTAACGGATATTGATGATGGTCTGCGTGACCTGATCCTGGGTCGAGATCATCTGCGAGTTGGCCTGGAAGTTGCGCTGCGCGACGATCATGTTGACCAGCTGTTCGGTGAGGTCGACGGTGGAGGACTCCAGCGCGCCGGACTGGATGCTGCCGAAGTCCGAAGTCGCCGGCGCGCCGGTGCGGGCGCTTCCCGAGGCCGAGCTTTCCGCCCACACGTTGTCGCCGAGCGAACTCAGGCCCTGCGGATTGATGAAGTTGGTCATTGCCACCTGGCCCAGCGCCTTGTCGGCGTTGTTGGAGTAGCGCGCGTAGACCACGCCGTTGGCGTCGATGCTGATCGAGTTGAGCTTGCCACTGGCGTAGCCGTCCTGGCTGGTGTTGCGCAGCGCGAACGATTCGCCGTACTGGGTCGAACCGCTCACGTCCAGGGTCAGGGCGAGCGTGCCGGCGCCGGTGCTGGGCGTGAAGGTGTCGAGCACGATCTTGCCGTCGGCGGGGCTGGTGAGCGCGCCGTTGCCGTCGAACTGCAGCGTGCTGGGGGCGCCGACCGCGGTGCCGTCGACGTAGTTGTGCACCTGCCATTCGTTGGCGTTGGCGGTCTTGACGAAGTACGAGGTCTGGGTGTGGCTGACGCCCAGCGAATCGTAGACGGTGATGCCGCCGGTGGAATGGTTGTAGCTGTTGGCGTCGGTCGGATCGAAGGTGGTCACGGTCGGCGTGCTGGCGTTGCCGGGCAGGGTGAAGCTCAGGTTGACCGTGGCGGTCTGCTTCGGCGCGCTGTCGGTGGTAAGCAACTGCAGGTCGCTCAGCGTGCCGACGGCAAAGCCGTTGCCGCTGGCGGTGGGCGGGAACACCTGCAGCCGCGCGCCCTGCGGGTTGACCACATAGCCGTTGGCGTCGGTCTGGAAATTGCCGGCACGCGAATAGACCTTGGCGCCGTTGTTGGTCATGGTGAAGAAGCCGTCGCCGGAGATCGCCAGGTCCAGGCTGCGCCCGGTCGGGTCGACGTTGCCCTGCGAGAACTGCTGGGCGACGTTGCTGACCCGCACGCCGGCGCCGATCGCGTTGCGCGCCAGGCCGTAGCCGGTGGCGGAGAACAGGTCGGCGAATTCGGCGCGCGACTCCTTGAAGCCGGTGGTGTTGACGTTGGCGATGTTGTTGGCGGTGACGTTGAGGTCGGAATTGGCCGCTTTGATACCGGACAGCGAAGTATTGAAACCCATGATGGACTCCTGTGGATTGGCCGGCTCAGCTGACGCGGAGCACGTTGGCGAGCGGGGCGGTGCCCAGCCCGGTCAGGTCGAGGTAGATGCCGTCCGAGCCGATGGTGGCGCTCTCGACCGGGGCCTGGACGTAGGTGGACAGGGAGCTGTTGGTGCCGCTGCTGTCGGTATGCGTGGCGGTGACGGTGTAGCTGCCGGCCGGCATGCGGGTGCCGGCGCTGTTGGTGCCGTCCCACTCGAAATTGACTTCGCCGGCCTTGCTGGCGCTGACGCTGATCTGCTTGACCGCGTTGCCGTTGGCGTCGCTGACGGTGAGGTTGACGATGCCGGCGCTGGGCGCGGCGACCACGCCGCTGGCGCTGCCCTCGCTGTTCAGCGGCAGCGTCGCCGACGGCACCAGCACCTTGTGCCCCACCAGCTGCGCGCCGCGCAGGATCTGGTCGGTGCTCATCGACTCGGACAGCGAGGTCACGGTCTTGTTGAGGTCGCCGATGCCCTGCACGGTGGACAGCTGCGCCATCTGCGAGACCATCTGGCTGTTGTCCATCGGTTTGAGCGGGTCCTGGTGCTGCAACTGCTCGGTCATCAGCTTCAGGAAGTCGGCCTGGCTCAGCGACGACGATGAGTTGGTGGTGCTGGTACTGCTGCTGGAAGCGGTCAAGCCGAGGCTGGAATAGATGTCGCTGGAAACGGTACTCATCGGTACGTCCTAGGCGGTAAGGCGGCGGAAGGGAGGGCTCAGCGGCCCATGGACAGGGTGGCCAACGCCAGTTCCTTGGCGGTGTTGAGGACTTCCACGCCTGCCTGGTAATTGCGCGAGGCGGAGATCAGGTTGACCATCTGCGACACCGGATCCACGTCCGGCGAGTAGACGTAGCCGTCGGTGTCGGCGAGCGGATGGCCGGGCTCGTAGCGCTTGATCGGCGGATCCTTGCTCTGGGTGATTTCCTTGACGTTGACCGCGGTCAGGCTGCTGTCGTGCGGGTTGCGCACCGCCTGGAAGATCGGCTCGATCGGCTTGTAGGCCGCGTCGGCCGACCCGGCCACGGAATCGGCATTGGCCAGGTTGCTGGCGATGGTGCTCAGGCGCACCGACTGCGCTTGCAGCGCCGAGCCGGCGACATCGAAAATCGGCAGATTGCTCATGCTTATTGGCCTGTGATCGCGGTGAGCATGCTGCGCACCTTGGATTCGACGAAGCTCAGCGAGGCGCGGTATTCCAGCGCGGCGCGGCCGTAGGCGGCGCGTTCGGTGTCGGCATCGACGGTATTGCCGTCGAGGCTGGGCTGGTTGGCTTCGCGGGTGACCTGGAACGGATTGAGCCCGTTGCCGCTGCCGCCGACCGCGATGTGGCGGCTGTCGGTGACCTGCAGCTGGCTGCCGTCGCGCTGGCCCTGCGCGGCACGCATCGCCGCGTCGAAATCCAGGTCCTGCGCCTTGTAGCCGGGCGTGTCGACATTGCTGAGGTTGCTGGCGATCAGCTTCATCCGTTGCTCGCGCAGCGGCAGGGCGTCGCCGTGGACACCTAGGTAGGATGAAATCAGATTGGGCATGGCACGCTCCCGCGGTTCGTTGCAGGGAGACAGGCAAGGCCTGTGCCAAAAACCGCGCCTTGGGCGCCGCGGGGGCGGGGAGTCGGCCTCCGCCATGGCGGCGGAGGGGTGTCGCTGGGCGCCGGCGTCGCGCCGGGGCCGCGAAGCGCTAGGCGGCCTGGGCCTCGGCGACCACCCGCAGCCGCGCCAGCACGTAATCGGCCAGTTCGTGCGGGCTGTACTTGGCGACGAAGGCGTTGGCGCCGACGCGCTCCACCATGGCGTTGTTGAACACCCCCGACAGCGAGGTGTGCAGCAGCACGTACAGGCCGGCCAGGCCGGCGTGGCGCCGGATTTCCGTCGTCAGCGTATAGCCGTCCATCGCCGGCATCTCGATGTCGGAGATCACCATCGCGTAGCGCTCGGCCGGATTCTCGCCGGCGGCGTGGATCTGCAAGAGGTGGTCCAATGCCTGGCGGCCATCGGACAGCAGGGTGGCGCCGACCCCCAGCTGGTCGAGCACGCTGCGGATCTGCTGCCGCGCCACGCGCGAGTCGTCCACCACCAGCACCTGCAGCTGCGATCCGGTGAGCGCCAGCGCCGGGTCGATCTGCGCGTCGGTCCGGTTCTGGGCGATGTCGGCCAGCACGCTTTCCACGTCGATGACCTGGATCAGCTCGCCCTGGAAGCGGGTCACCGCGGTCAGATAGCTGGATTCGGCGCCCAGTTCCGGCGGCGGGTGGATGTCCTCCACCGCGATGTTGACGATGCGCTCCACGCCGCTGACCAGGAAGCCCTGCACCGAGCGGTTGAACTCGGTGACCACCAGGTAGCCGGGCGCCTTGTCGGCCTGCGTCTCGCGTTCCGGATGGCCGATCGCCAGGCCCAGATCGAGCACCGGCACCGACCGGCCGCGCACGTCGGCGACCCCGGAGAATTGCAGTGGCAGCCCCGGCACCTGGAACAGCTCCGGCCGGCGCAGCACTTCCTGCACCTTGAAGACGTTCACGCCAAAAAGCTGACGGCCGCCCAGCCGGAACAGCAGCAGGGCAAGCCGATTGTGGCCCGCCAAGCGGGTGCGCTGGTCGATTCGGTTGAGCAGGTCATGAGACATGGGCTTCATATCGGCGCCTGAGCCGCGGAACTTGAGGCCCGGCTGTGGCCGCCGGGCACGAATTGCGGCATGGGCTTTGCATCGCGTTGCCGACATCCTTCAGTAGAGAGACGGCCATGCGCCTGATCCTGTTAGTGGTCCTGCTGGCGGCGCTGCCGGCCTGGGCCGCGGAATTCCAATCGGTCGAGTCGATCCGCGCCGCGGCGCTGTCCACCCTCGGCGCCGATGCCGAAGCCGAGGCGACGCTGGACCCGGCGGTCCGCGTGCCGTCGTGTCCGGTGGCGTTGCAGGCGCAGCCGACCGGGACCACGACGGTGGAAGTGAGCTGTCCGCGCGAGGCCGGCTGGCGCCTGTTCGTGCCGGTCAAGGTGAGGCGCCTGCAGAACGTGCTGGTGCTGGCCCGTGGCCTGGCCGCTGGAGAAACCGTCGGCGCCGCCGATATGGTCGTGGAGAAGCGCGACGCGGCGCGGATCGTTGGTGCGGCAATGAACGATCCGGCCGTGGCGATCGGCAGGGTGGTGCGGCGGACCTTGCCGGCGGGCACCCTGCTGTCGGCCAGCGATCTGGTCGCGCAGCGGCTGGTGCGGCGCGGCGACAATGTGGCGCTGGTGGCGCGCAACGGGGCGCTGGAAGTGCGCATGGCCGGTCGCGCGCTCAGCGACGGCGGCGAGAACGAGCGGGTGACCGTCGAAAACCTGTCGTCTCGCCGCGTCGTTCAGGGAACTGTGTCACAAAATGGCGACGTTTTTGTGACGCGTTGAGATCTGGCCTAAAGTTCGTCGGTGTAGGGCCGTTACCTACACCGAACCCGTAGCAGGATTTCGTCATGAGCCAGAAAATTGAAGGGAACTCGCCGACCCAGGCTACCCTTCGCACTTCGACCGTCAACACCAAGGCCGCCTCCGGCGCGTCTGAGGACGGCAAGACGAGTGCGGTGGGCGCCACGGCCGCGACCGACAGCCTGCGCCTGACCGGCGAAGCGTCCGGGCTGCAAAGCCTGCAGCGCGAGTTGGCGGCGGCGCCGGCGGTGGACAGCAACCGCGTCGAGTCGGTGCGCAGCGCGCTGCAGGGCGGCAGCTACCAGATCAACCCCGACGTGATCGCCAGCCGTATGCTGCAGATGGACCAGCAGCTCAGCGCATGAACACGACCGTGACCAACCCCTTGCAGCAGCTCAGCGACGCGCTCGCCGGCGAACGGCAGGCCTTGTTGGATCACAACGTGGAAGGCCTGATGCAGGCGACCGGCGACAAGCTGGCCGCGCTGCGGGCGCTGGAGGCCAACGTGCCGGCCGGTCCCGAGGCCGAGTCGTTGCTGCGCGAGCTGGCCGACGCCAACCGCGCCAACGGCGCGTTGTTGTCGCGGCGGCGGCGCGAAGTCAACTGGGCGCTGCGGCACCTGGGGCGCAGCGAGAGCGCCTCGTCCTACGACGCCAACGGCCAGTCCAGCACGTTGCGGATGAGCCGCCCGCTGGCGATCGCCTGAGCAACGCCGATCGCCGCAGCGCATGCCGGCCCGATGCCGGCATCCATGCACCTGGCGATGGCATCGGCGTATATTGAGCGTCCGCTCGTTACCCGTTGCCTTTCGTGAACTTTGCCGATCCCGATCACACCGATACGGTGCCCCTGCCTTCGCGCAAGAGCCTGCTCGCGCTGAGCGAGCTGATCGACGAAGGCCTGGTGCTGTTCCGTGCCGACGGCCGCCTGCTGCTGGCCAACAGTGCCGCCCGCGGCCACCTGTGCAATGCCGACGTCATCGACGACCGCGCCCTGGGCGAACGCCTGGCGCAGTGGCTGCCCAGCGATGCGCTGTCGCAGGCGCGCAGCAACGGCCGCTGGAGCGGCAGCCTGCCGACCGACGAACACGTGGTGCTGGCGCATCTGTATTTCCATGCCGACGGCGACGATGGCCACTATCTCGTGCTGATCCAGGGCATCGAAGGCCAGCAGGACTACGAACAGGAACTGCAGCAACGCCACGCCGAGTTGCGCCAGGCCTATCTGCGCCTCAACGGCGCGCAGGAAAAGCTGCTGCAGTCGGAGAAGATGGCCTCGATCGGCCAGCTCGCCGCCGGCGTCGCGCACGAGATCAACAACCCGATCGGCTACGTGCATTCCAACCTGGGCAGCCTGCAGGAGTACCTGCGCAGCCTGTTCACCCTGATCGAAGCCTACGAGCGCGCCCTGCGCGCGCCCGATCCGAAGGCGCTGATCCCGGAAATCGACGACATCCGCAACCGTTTCGACATCGACTTCATCAGTCGCGACCTGCCGCAGCTGATGGCCGAGTCGCGCGAAGGCATCGAGCGGGTGACGCGCATCGTGCGCGACCTCAAGGATTTCTCGTATTCCGGCCGCGAGGAATCGTGGAAGCTGGTGGACCTGCATTCCGGGCTCGAGTCCACGATCAACATCATCTGGAACGAGCTCAAGTACAAGGTCACCCTGGACCGCCACTACGGCAACCTGCCGCTGGTCGAGTGCCTGCCGTCCGAGCTCAACCAGGTCTACATGAACCTGCTGCTCAACGCCGGCCAGGCGATCGGCGAGCGCGGCACCATCGTGGTCAGCACCGGCCAGGACGGCGAGGAGGTCTGGATCGAGTTCAAGGACTCCGGCGCCGGCATTCCGGCGGACCTGCTGCAGCGCATCTTCGACCCGTTCTTCACCACCAAGCCGGTCGGCAGCGGCACCGGCCTGGGCCTGTCGATCTCCTACGGCATCATCAACAAGCACCATGGCCGCATCGACGTGACCAGCACCGTCGGCGAGGGCTCCAGCTTCCGGATCGTGATTCCGGTTAGGCAGCCGAAGTAGCTGAGAGGCTGGGATTCGGGAGTGGGGATTCGGGATTGGCAAAAGCGGCTTGGCGTCTTCTGTTCCCATCCGTGCGTGTCAACGAAACGCAAACACCCCGCTTTTACGAATCCCCAATCCCCACTCCCGAATCCCGGCCTTTGAGCGAATCCCCAATCCCGAATGCCCAATCCCGGCCCGTCAGGGCCCAGCGTCGCGCCGCTGCTCGTCGTGCGTGCGGAAGGCCTGGCGGATGTGTTCGCGCAGTTCGTCGTCGTTCCAGGGTTTGGTCAGGAAGCGGTAGATCGCGCCGCGGTTGATCGCGTCGGTGACCGTGGCCAGGTCGGTGTAGCCGGACAGCACCAGGCGGATGGTGTCGGGGTAGAGCATCTTCACCCGGCCCAGGAACTCGGTGCCGCTCATGTCGGACATGCGCTGGTCGGACAGGATCACCTGCACGTCGTTGGTGGCGAGCAGGTCGAAGGCGTCGCGCACGTTGCCGGCGGCCAGGATCCGGTAGCCGTCGCGGCGGAACAGGCGCACCAGCGAGCGCAGCACGTTCTCCTCGTCGTCGAGCAGCAGCAGGGTGCGGTCCGGGCGGGTCTCGGTGAACGACTCCGGGCGCAGGTAGCGGCGCCGCAGCGCCATGCCCGCGGCCTCGGCCGACATCGGCTCGCCGAATAGGTAGCCCTGGAAGATGTCGCAGTCGTTGCGGCGCAGGAAGCCCAGCTGCGCCTGCGATTCGACGCCGTTGGCGATCACCACCATGCCCAGCTGGTGGCCCATGGCGATGATGGCGCGGGCGATCGCCGCCTCGCGGTTGCCGGCCGGCGCGCTCTTGATGAAGCTGCGGTCGATCTTCAGCTTGTCCACCGGATAGCGCACCAGCGCGCTGAGGCTGGAATCGCCGGTGCCGAAGTTGTCCAAGCTCAGGCTGATGCCTTCGCGGCACAGGTTGGCCAGGGTCTCGTGGACGAAGTTGACGTTGTTGGTCAGCGCGCTCTCGTTGATCTCCAGCACCATCATCTGCGGCGGCACGCCGGCGGCCTGCAACGCCGACATCACTTCGTTGAAGAAGGTCGGGCGCAGCAGCTGCAGGGTGGAGACGTTGACCGCGATGGTGAAGTCGTCGAAGCCCTGGTCGCGCCACAGCCGCGCCTGGCGCAGCGCGCCCTCCATCACCCAGGTGCCGATCTGCACGATCACGCCCAGCCGCTCGGCGGTGCGCATGAACCGTTCCGGCACCAGGATGCCCAGCGTCGGCGACTGCCAGCGCAGCAGCGATTCCATGCCGACCACGCGGCCGTCGCGGGCGCTGACCATCGGCTGGTAGCGCAGGCGCAGCTCGCCGTTGGGGATCGCATCGACGATCTGCCGCGAAATGATGCTCTCGCTGTGCGCGCTGGGCGGGCCGTCGGCCGCGTACAGGCGCACCATGTTGCCGCCTTCGCGCGCGGCCTGGTAGACCGCGTCCTCGGCGTAGTCGAGCAGCGTGGACAGCCGCGTGGAGTGTTCCGGGCACAGGCTCACGCCGATCTTGCCGGTCATGAACAAGGTGTACGGCAGCACCGACAGCGGCAGTTCGATCTGCTGCCGGATCTCTTCGGCGAAGGCCTCCGGCGGCGGCACGTCGGCGGTGCGCGGCACCGCCATGACCAGTTCGTCGCTGCCGTGGCGCCACAGCAGGCCGCGCCCGCGCAGGTGCGCCTGCAGCCGATGCGCCAGCAGCGCCAGCGCGTGGTCGCCCACTTCCGCGCTCATGTTCTCGTTGATCGAGGCGAAGTGGTCGATGTCGATGTGCAGCAGCATCACTCCCGGCCCGCCGGCCACCGACTCGGCGATCATGCCGGTCAGCGCGGGGTGGCCTGCGCCCAGGCGCGACGGAAGTTCGTCGTCTGGGGGCACGGGGACAGCGGGATTCCACATCGTTTCTAAGGTCCTGGTGGGTGCGTCGGCGTCGCCGCCGTCGTGTAGGGCAGGCACAGCGTCACCCGCGTGCCGGCACCGGGCGCGGTGTCGATCTGCAGGGTACCGCCTGCGCTCTGCGCGCGCTCGCGCATCACGATCAGGCCCAGTCCGCGCGGTCCGGCCGGATCGAAGCCGTCGCCGTCGTCGACCACCTCCAGGCGCAGCTGGCGGTGCTGCTCGTCGCTCAGCGTCATCCGCACCTCGCCGGCGCAGGCGTGGCGCAGCACATTGGTCAGGCTTTCCTGGGCGATGCGGAAGCAGGCCTGCTCGACCTCGCCGCTGGGCCGCGCGGGCAGGGCGGCGATCTCCAGCTGCAGGCGCACCGGCGAGGCGCGGAACAGCATGCCGGCCTGCCAGCGCAGTGCCGCCTCCAGGCCGAGCGCGTCCAGTTGCGGAGGGCGCAGCAGGGTGGACAGGTTGCGCAGCTTGGTGATGCTGCTGTCGGCCAGTTGCACGATCTCCTCGAGGTCTTCGCGGCGGCGCTCGGCATCGGTTTCGTCCAGCGCGGCGTGCGCGGACAGCTTCATCGCGGTGATCGCCTGGCCGATGTCGTCGTGCAGGTCGCGCGAGATCGCGCGGCGCTCGTCCTCCTGCAGCGAGAACAGCCGCCGCGCCATCGCCTGCAGCTCGCGGTTGCTCAGCGCCAGCGCGTCGCGCATGCGCTCGGGCTCGCTGAGGTCGCGCACGATCAGCAGCTTGCAGTCGCGGCCGCTGTAGCGCACCTTGCCGAACGACAGCCCGGCGTGGAACAGCGAACCGTCGCGGCGGCGCATGCGCGCGGCGGCGCCACGCTCGCCCTTGTCGCCGGCGTCGCGCATCTGCTCGCGCACCTGCTGCAGATCGCCGGGGTAGACCAGGCCCTGCAACGGTTCGCCGAGCAGGTTCTCGCCCTCGTAGCCGAACTGACCGGCGCAGGCGGCGTTGGCGTACAGCACGTGTTCCTGGTGCAGGATCGCCACCCCGTCGGGCAGTACCCGCACCAGTTCGCGGAACTGCTCCTCGCGCTCGTGCAGCAGGCGCCGCGAGCGTTCGTGCTCGGTCACGTCCTGCAGGGTGCCGCGCACGCAGGCCGCGCCCTCGTCGTCGCTGGCCGATTCGGCGCGCAGGTGCAGCATGCGCGCCTGGCCGTCGGCGGCCAGCACCGGCAGCAGCATGTCCAGCTGCACCGGCGCGGCGCCGCACAGGTCCTCGAGCATGCGCTGGATGCGCGCCTGCGAGGCCAGGTCGGCGGGCACCAGCAGCTCCTCCAGGCGATGCTGGCGCGGCTGTTCCGGCGGGCGCCGGCCGAGCATCCGGTAGACCTGGTCGGAGTAGTGGCCCAGGCCGCTGGCCGGATCCAGTTGCCAGGAGCCGAGGCGGGCGATCGCCTGCGCCTCTTCCAGCCGCAGCAGCGCCTGGTCGCGGCGCTGCTGCGCCTCGTGCTCGGCGCTGCGGTCGCTGATCACCACCAGCCGCGCGGCGCGGCCGCGGTAGTCCAGGCCGGTGCTGCGCGCCTCGGCCATGCGCAGGCTGCCGTCGCGCAGCCGCAACGGTTCGGCCACCACGCAGACCTTGGACGGCGTGGCGCGGATCGCCTGGATCACCTCGCCCATGCGCTCGGCCGCGCTCGGCGGCCACAGCCGGCCCAGTTCCAGCCCGACGAAGCTGTCGTGCGGCCAGCCGAAGAAGGCGATCGCCGCCGGATTGACGTCCATCACCAGCAGCGTTTCCGGGTCGTAGACCAGCATCGGGCTGGGATTGGCCTGGAACATCTGCCGGTAGCCGGCCTCGGACAGTTCCAGCTGCGCATGCACCTGCATCGCGCCGCGCACCAGCGGGCGCAGCAGGCAATACAGGGCGATGGCGGTCACCAGCAGGAACACGGCGTCGTTGACCAGCTGCAGCATGGCCAGCGTCTTGGTGTCGTCTACGAATCGAACCAGCAGTAGGTCGCTGCCCAGCGACCAGATCAGGCCGACCAGCAGGTACAGCAGCGCGGTTCGCCAGATTCCCCGGTCCAGCCGCTGCGCCAGACGCATGCCCGGGGACGGGGAGGTCGGGGAGAGATCGCGTTGTGGTTGCATGCCCCGACAGCCCGATGCGGCGGTATTCGTCCGCCGCCATCTTACCGGCAAGCGGCCATGGCGGCCCAGCGCGCCCGGCGCCGCGGGCGGCCGGGCGCTCAATTAATGCCGCCGGGTGCCGTTATCACCTTCGTCCGCCAGCACCAGCGCGGCAGAAACGGAGCACCTCGGCGTGGATCAAGGCGTCATCGCAAGCTTGCTGCAGCATCCGCTCACCTCGGCCGTGGTCCTGTTGGACGCCGAAGGGCGGCCGCTGGCCGCGAACCGGGCCGCGCAGGCGCTGGAGCTGCCGCGGACGGTGGAGGCCTATGCCGAGCTGATGCGCGACGTGCGCGAACGCCTGCTCAACGGCGAGAGCATGCTCGCCTGCGCGCTGCCCGGCACCGCCGGGCGGCGCCTGGACGGGTGGCTGCGCGCGGTGCGCGACGACGCCGGCGCGCTGCTGGCCTATACCCTGAGCGTTCCCGAGCCGGTCGGCAGCGATGGCGCCACGCGCTGGGAAATCGCCCTGGACAGCGCCGAACACGGCCTGTGGGACTGGGACATCCCCAGCGACCGGATCTTCCGTTCCGAGCGCTGGAAGCAGATGCTCGGCTACGAGGGCAACGCGCCGGACTACGGGCTCAACACGCTGCTGCCGCTGGTGCACCACGACGACCAGGCGCGCCTGCGCGAGGCGATCCGCGCCCATTTCGAAGGCCGCACCGCGACCTACGTGTGCGAATTCAGGCTGCGCCAGCAGGACGGCCAGTGGCGCTGGATCCTGGACCGCGGCCGCATCGTCGCCCGCACCGCCGACGGCAGCCCGCTGCGCATGGTCGGCACGCATACCGACATCCACGAACAGAAGCTGCTCGAGCAGCGCCTGCGCGACCAGCAGACCCTGCTGCGCGAGGCGCAGCGCATGACCAGCATGGGCAGCTGGTCGTGGGATCCGCTGCACAACCGGATCTGGTGCTCGCGCGAGTTCCTGCGCGTGACCGGCCTGACCGAGGAGCAGGTACCGAGCAGCCGCGGCTGGCTGCGCCTGCTCAGCCGCGAGTCGGCGGCGCAGCTGATCTCCACCTGGCGGCGCATGCAGCGCGACGGCAAGCAGGCCAATTTCGAGGTCGAGCTGGTGCGCGGCAGCGAGGCGCCGCTGCACCTGCGGGTGTGGGCGCAACCGCAGCTGGAAGCGGACGGCGGCTTCCAGCGCGTGCTCGGCCAGGTGCAGAACATCACCGAGCAGCGCCAGACCGACGCGCTGATCCGCTGGCGCACCGAACTGCTCAACCGCGTCTCCGCGCTGGGCAAGATCGGCGGCTGCGAGATCGAGGTCGGCACCCGGCGCATGCAATGGACCGAGGAGTGCTACCGCATCCACGGCCTGCGCAAGGAAACCATCGACCTGGACCAGGCGCTGGCGCTGTACACCCTGGATTCGCGCGACGCGTTCGAAACGGCGCTGGCGCGGATCGCCCACGGCGGCCTGCCCGAGCAACTGGACCTGTGCTTCCATCGGCCCTCCGGGCACCGGGTGTGGGTGCAGGTGCTGATCGAACTGGACGACCGCGACGGCCTGCCGCCGCGCTTCGTGGTGCTGTTCCGCGACATCAGCCGCGAACGCGAGGCCAGCGAGCGGATCGAGCTGCTGGCCCACTACGACCTGCTGACCGGGCTGCCGAACCGGCAGCTGCTGCGCGAGCAGGCGGAAGCGGCGATGCACGACGCGGTGGAGCGCGGCAGCACCCTGGCGATGCTGTTCGTCGACCTGGACGGGTTCAAGAGCATCAACGATTCCTTCGGCCATGCCACCGGCGATGCGCTGCTGAAACTGGCGGCCACGCGCATGCACCAGCAACTGCGCACCAGCGACCTGTTCGGCCGCTTCAGCGGCGACGAGTTCGTGGTGGTGTTGCGCGACCTGGCCGAGCCCGGCGACGCCGGGCATGTGGCGCGCAAGCTGATCGCGGCGCTGGCCGAGCCGCTGCACAACGGCGAGAACGTGATCAAGATCGGCGCCAGCATCGGCATCGCCTTGATGGAGGAGGGGCGCCAGGACTTCGACAGCCTGCTGCGCGCCGCCGATGCGGCGATGTACGCGGCCAAGGAATCCGGCCGCAACACCTGCCACTACTACAGCCAGGACGTGCTGCTGCGCGCGCAGCGGCGCCTGGAGATCGAGCACGCGCTGCATGGGGCGCTGGACCGCGAGGAGTTCTCGCTGGTGTACCAGCCGCTGGTGCACGCGGCCGGCGAACGCGCCCCGGCGGTCGAGGCGCTGCTGCGTTGGCACCGCCCCGGCCATGGCCATTGCAACCCGGCCGAGTTCATTCCCATCGCCGAGGAATGCGGCGAGATCGTGCGCCTGGGCGACTGGGTGATCAACGAGGCCTGCCGCCAGGCCGCGGCCTGGGATGCGGCGGGGCTGAGCTTCGACCGCGTGTCCGTCAACGTCTCGGCGATGCAGCTGCGCGATCGCGGCTTCGCCGAGCGGGTGATCGAGCTATGCCAGCGCAACGGCTGGTCGCCCAAACGGCTGGAACTGGAACTGACCGAATCGGCGCTGATCCGCGACACCGAATCGCTGCGCCGCTGCTTCGAACTGTTCGAACAGGAAGGCGTGTTGCTGGCGGTGGACGACTTCGGCACCGGCTTCTCCAACCTGCATTACCTCAACCGCTTCCCGGTGCAGCGATTGAAGATCGACCGCAGCTTCGTGCAGGACATGCTCATCGACAGCGGCACCGCCAAGGTCACCCAGGCGATCGTGCAACTCGGCCATGCGCTGGGCATGCAGGTGGTGGCCGAGGGCGTGGAGACGACCCAGGAGGAGGCGCTGCTGCGCGAGCAGGGCTGCGACGAGATCCAGGGCTATCTGCACTCGCGGCCGCTGCCGCCGCGCGAGCTCGCCTCCTGGCTGCGCGCGCGCCAGGCCGAGACGCCGGCGACGCTGCCGCGGCTGGTGCTTGCTGGTCAGTGAACGCCGCTCGCCGGCGCCGGGCAGGCTCTGTTGCGGCGCTGCCGTTGCTGGCTATACTTCGCGCCCATCGTTCCCGGCCAGAGGCCACTTCCTTGGACAGTCATCCTAGACCGACGCTGCAGCTGTCGAGCTGACAGGACCGCCAAGGTCTGGGTTCGTCCCAGATGGGTCCCGTCCGCTCAGGACGGGATCGTTCGCCACCGCCGCACCGGCGCCGGCAACCACTTCCCGCAGTACGCAAGCCCGATCCGCGAGGACCCCGAGCGTGGCCACTGGCGTTTCCGCATTCCGGAGCCGCCCATGCAGTTGTCGTCGTCGTTGTCGCCATGCGCCGCGTAAGCGCTGCCGGTCGTGCGTGCGCGTGCCGGAGCCGGTCCGTGATCCGCGGCCGCGCCTGCTGCTGCCGCTGTTCGATCTGCACTGCGCGCAAGCGCGCGCTAGCCGCGTGCCTGCCGCTCGCGGCCGCGGCAAACCGATCCGGCTGGGCATCGGCCGTCGCGAACGCTTCGCGGACCTGGCCAACGCCGGCGCGCCGGCCGCGATCGGCATCGGCCTGGTGGCCTCACGGCGCGCCACGAACGCGGCGCAGCAGCGGCTGACGCCTGGCTTGCATATTCGCTTGCCACACTGAGCGGTCGTCCCACTCCTGTTTTCCTCCTTTCCTTCCAATCCGTGCGGCGCTGCTGGCGCCGCCGTCCTGACGGAACCTTTCCATGGTGCTATTCCCCCGCGACCGCAACGCGCCCGGCACTGTCGCCGCACGCCCCGGCGTGCTGCCCAATTTCAATGACCTGGCGGTGTTCGCGCTGCTGCTCGCGCTGGGCGTGCTGCTGTTGCACGGCGCCGCCGACATGCGCGCGCCGCTGCCGCCGCCGGGCACCGAAGCGGTCTCGCTGGATCTGCGCCAGCTTCCCGAATACGGCCTGCGCACCACCTTGCGCATGTTCGCGGCGATGGCCGCCTCGCTGGCATTCACCTTCATGGTGGCGACCCTGGCGGCCAAGAGCCGCCGCGCCGAGCGGCTGATCGTGCCGGCGCTGGACATCCTGCAGTCGGTGCCGGTGCTGGGCTTCCTGACCTTCACCGTGACCTTCTTCCTGGGCCTGTTTCCCGGCCGCCAGATCGGCGCCGAGCTGGCCTCGATCTTCGCCATCTTCACCAGCCAGGCCTGGAACATGGCGTACTCGTTCTACCAGTCGCTGCGCAACGTGCCGCGCGACCTGGACGAGGTCACGCGCGGTTTCGGCCTGTCGTCGTGGCAGCGCTTCTGGCGGCTGGAAGCGCCGTATGCGACGCCGGCGCTGATCTGGAACATGATGATGTCGATGTCCGGTGGCTGGTTCTTCGTGGTCGCCTCCGAGGCGATCACGGTCGGCGACCACACCCTGGAATTGCCCGGCATCGGCTCCTATCTGGCGTTGGCGATCGCGCAGCGCAATTTCGCCGCGGTCGGCTGGGCGGTGCTGGCGATGGGCGTGCTGATCGTGCTGTACGACCAGTTGCTGTTCCGGCCCATCGTCGCCTGGTCGGACAAGTTCCGCGCCGAACTCACCGCCTCGCAGGACAAGCCGCAGTCGTGGCTGTACGACCTGCTGCGGCGCACCCGCCTGGCCAAGCGCCTGGTCGCGCCGCTGGCCTGGGTGTGGCAGCGCAGCTTGCTGCTGCGCTGGACGCCGCGACGCCCGCGTCCGGCGGCGGCGTCCGTGCGCGACGCCGGCGGCAACGTCTGGGGCGATCGGCTGTGGAGCGCGGCCTTGGCCATCGCGGGCCTGGCCGCGGCCTGGTTCGCGTTCGACTACGGCCGCCAGCACCTGCGCCTGCACGACCTGGCCGAGGCCTTCGGCGGCGGCCTGGCCACGCTGCTGCGGGTGGTGGTGCTGATCGCGCTGGCGAGCGTGGTGTGGGTGCCGATCGGGGTGTGGATCGGATTGCGCCCGAAGGTGGCGCAGCGGGTGCAGCCGCTGGCGCAGTTCCTGGCCGCGTTCCCGGCCAACGTGCTGTTCCCGTTCGCGGTGCTGGCGATCGTCGCCACCGGCGCCAATCCGAACATCTGGCTGTCGCCGCTGATGATCCTGGGCACGCAGTGGTACATCCTGTTCAACGTGATCGCCGGCGCCAGCGCGTTTCCCACCGACCTGCGCGAGGCGGCCACGGTCTACCAGCTGCGCTCGTGGACCTGGTGGCGGCGGGTGATGCTGCCGGGCATCTTCCCGTACTACATCACCGGCGCGCTGACCGCGTCCGGCGGCTCCTGGAACGCCAGCATCGTCGCCGAACTCGCCAGCTGGGGCGACACCCGGGTGCAGGCCTACGGGCTGGGCTCCTACATCGCCCGCGCCACCGCCGCCGGCGATGGCGCGCGGGTGCTGCTCGGGGTGGCGGTGATGTCGCTGTTCGTGACCGTCTTCAACCGCGCGGTGTGGCGGCGCCTGTACGCCTTCGCCGAACGCCGCCTGCGCTTCGACTGATCCTTCCTGGAGATTGCGACCATGACCTTTTCCGCAAGCGCGCCCGAGGGCGCCCCGCTGGTCCGCGTGCACGGCGTGCGCAAGAGCTACGACAAGGGCGGGGCGACGCCGCTGGTGGTGCTGGACGATGTCGACCTGACCCTGCATTCGGGCCAGATCGTCGGCCTGCTCGGACGCTCCGGCTCCGGCAAGTCCACGCTGTTGCGCGCCATCGCCGGGCTGCTGCAGCCCAGCGCCGGCAGCATCGCGTTCCGCGACGCCACGCCGGACCAGGCGATCGACGACATCGCGATGGTGTTCCAGAGCTTCGCGCTGTTCCCGTGGCTGACCGTGCTGCAGAACGTGGAGGTCGGCCTGGAGGCGCGCGGCGTGGCCGCCGACGAACGCCGCCGGAGCGCGCTGGCGGCGATCGACCTGATCGGCCTGGACGGCTACGAGGGCGCCTATCCGAAGGAATTGTCCGGCGGCATGCGCCAGCGCGTGGGCCTGGCCCGCGCCCTGGTGGTGCGGCCGAAACTGCTGCTGATGGACGAGCCGTTCTCGGCGCTGGACGTGTTGACCGCCGAGACCCTGCGCACCGACCTGCTCGACCTGTGGTCGGAAGGGCGGATGCCGATCGAGTCGATCCTGATGGTCACCCACAACATCGAGGAAGCGGTGCTAATGTGCGATCGCATTGTGATCTTCGGCGCCAATCCGGGCCGGGTGATCGGCGAGATCCAGGTCACCCTGCCGCAGCCGCGCAACCGCCTGGCGCCGGCGTTCCGCGCCTTGGTCGAGGACATCTACGCGCGCATGACCGCCAGCCCGCAGCGGCCGCAGGTGCGCGAAGGCGTGTTCCCCGGCAGCGGCATCGCCATGGTGCTGCCGCGGGTATCGAGCAACCTGCTGGCCGGCCTGGTCGAGGCGGTGGCGGCCGAGCCGTACCATGGACGCGCCGATCTGCCGCCGCTGGCCGCCAGCCTGCAGCTGGAGGTGGACGAACTGTTCCCGATCGCCGAAACCCTGCAATTGCTGCGCTTGGCGGTATTCGAACAGGGCGACCTGCAGCTGACCCCGGCGGGTCAGCGTTTCGCCGAACTCGGCACCGACGCGCGCAAGCAGATGTTCGCCCAGCACCTGGCCACCTATGTGCCGCTGGCCGCGCACATTCGCCGCGTGCTCGACGAACGCCCGACCCACCATGCGCCGGCGCGGCGGTTCCGCGACGAGCTGGAAGACCACATGTCCGAGGACTATGCGGCCGAAACCGTGCAGGCGGTGATCAGTTGGGCGCGCTACGCCGAATACTTCGCCTACGACAAGCAGGCGGACCTGTTCTCGCTCGAGAATCCCAGCTAGCGCGCCGCGTGGTCGATGCGCAGCGAGAGCGCCCCCTGTAGGAGCGGCTTCAGCCGCGACAGGCGTTACCGATGGATTCTGTCGCGGCTGAAGCCGCCCCTACAGGAGATTGCGCCGGGCAATGTGGCCCAGATCGGTTCAGTCGTTGTCGGCGAGCGCCGCGTAACCAGGCAGCGCCTGCGGTGTGCCGGCCGCGGCGACGGCGGCCCCGCTCAGCCCCATGTCCCAGGCCAGGCTGGCCCAGATCGGATCGGCGATGCATTCGCTCTGCGCCACCGGGCCACGCCCGCCGAGCATCTGCCGCAGTTCGTCCTGCGCCAGCATTTCCAGCTGCCGCAGCGCGCTGCCCGGCTGCCGCCGCGCCGCGGCGGGCGCGGCATTGGCGGCCACCGCCGGCGCCGGCCGCGCGAGCAGGGCGGCGTGCTCGGCGCTCAGGTCGTCGCAGGACATGGCCTCGACTCGGGACTGGGACTGGAAAGGCATCGGCTCGAACGGTCGCAGGAGGGTAGACACGACAAGCCCCGGACAGGGCCGGGGACTGGTCGCTTCATGGCACGGTGCAGTGCACGCGGTATCGGTCAGAACAGCTCGACGGTGCCGGCGCCCATACTCTGCTGCGCCACCGGCTTGTGCGGCGGCCGCTCCCATTCCACGCGCATCTCGCGCAGGCGGGTGCCGACCCGTTGCAGCGCATCGACCAACTCGCTGTCGAACACGCCGCCGTTGCGATGCAGCAGTTCCTGCAGGGCCACGGCCTCGCGGTTGATCGCGGTCAGGCGGTCCAGGTGGGTATGCACGCCGCCCAGGGCCTGGGTCGCGATGTCCTCGAACTGCAGGGCGCGCACCGCTTCGGCGACGCTGCTGTCGATGGCGCGGCCGCACTCGGAGATCTCGCGCATGCCTTCGCCCAGCGAGTTGTTGATCGCCGCCACGTTGTCCAGCATCGACGCCGCTTCGGCGCGCGCCTCGCGGGAGCGGTCCATGTCGCGCGAGGCCATGTGCGACACCGTCTCGCGGACCTTGGCGATGGCGTCCTTGGAGCTGTGCGCCAGCTTGCGGATCTGCTCGTTGAAGGTGGTCGAGCGCTCGGACAGGTTGCGCACCTCGTCGGCCACCACCGCGAAGCCGCGGCCCGCCTCGCCGGCACGCGCCGCTTCGATCGCCGCGTTCAGCGCCAGCAGATTGGTCTGGTCGGCGATCGACTTGACGTCTTCCAGCAGGGCGAAGATGCCGTCCAGGTGCTGCGACATGTCGTCGATGTAATGCACGGTGGCGCTGCTCTGGCCGCTGACCTGTTCCAGCGCCTCGACCAGTTGCTCCATGCGCTGGCTGGCATGCTGGGCGAAGCGGGCCACGTCGACCCCGGCACCGCCGTCTTCGCCGGCGCGATCCACGATCCGGGCCAGCGCCACGCTCTGCTGCCGCGACTTGCGGTTCATCGCCTCGAAGCTGCCGCCCAGGCCGCTGACCGCCTGGCGGATCAGTTCGCGGGCGCGTTCGATCTCGCTGCGCGAGCCCTCGATCTCGTTGCCGACGAAGCTGCGCAGTTCGGTCAGCAGCTGATCCTGCTCGCGCATGATCTTGGACTGCTCCGGCGAACGCCGGCTCTGGCTGTAGGCTGTCCAGGCGGCGAAGCCCAGCCAGCTCAACGTCATCGTGGTGAGGATGGCCCAACGGACCGGGGCCGGCCAGTCGAAACCGGCGGCGATGGGGAACAGCAGCGTCAGGGCGAGCGGGGCGGCCAGACGGATCAGGAGGCGTGAGTACATGGACGTTCTCGGCAGATTCACGATTGCTGTATCGGCCGTACCCCCTCGGTCTTTAGCCGCCGTGTGGTGCCGATCGCGTCCGCACGGCGAAACGTGCGCTGCATCGAACCCCCGGCGGCGGTGCCGGCGCCGCGTTCAACCCAGCGCGCGGTCCACCGCGTCGATCATGCGCCGCTTGGCCAGCAGGAAATCCCACAGGCTGCCGCCCATCTGCCGCCACAGCACCGCCGAGCGCACCGCGGCCAGCAGCAGCGCGCGGATCTCCGCCACCACCCCGGCCTGGCCCAGGTAATGCGGATTGCCCTGCACCATCACCCGCGGACGCAGGTGGCTGATGGTGTCGGCATACAGCTGGCCGAGCGCGCCGATCACCTCCGGATGCGCGCTGTCGGCATGCTCGGCCAGCCGCGGCGCGATCCGGGCGATGCCGGCGGTGACCTTGGCCCCGGTCTCGGTGTCGCGCACGAAGCGCCGCTCCAGTTGCAGTACCGCCAGCGCCAGCCGCGGCAGCGCCTCGTCCTGGCCCTGGTTGCGGAAATAGTTATGCAGCAGGCGCAGTCCGGGCGCGACGTCGCCGACCCGGCCATACACCGCCTCCGGCGTGTCGGCATCGATGCGGAACACGCTGTCCAGCAGGGTCCGCACCAGCGATGCCTCGGACTGCCCGGTCTCGGCGATGCGCCGGACCTGTTGCAGGGCCTGGGCGACGCCGGCCAGCGCCAGCACGCGCGCGTCCATGGAATCGGTCATCGGATGGTTTCCTCGTGTGGATCGGTGCGCTGCGCCAGGCGGCGCTGCAGCGGGGCATCGGTGGTGGCGATCACGGCGCCGCCCAGGCATTCCTCGCCCTGGTACAGCACCAGCGACTGGCCGGGGGTCACGGCGCGCTGCGGGCGGGCGAAGCGCACCGCCAGGGTGCCGTCGTCGGCCACCGCGACCGTGCACGGCTCGTCGGCCTGGCGGTAACGGGTCTGCGCGGTGCAGTCGAAGCGCCGCGCCGGCGCCGACCCGGCGATCCAGTGCGCGGCTTCGGACTGCAGCTGCGTGGACATCAGATGCGGGCTGTCGCGATCCTGGTCCACGTACAGCACGTTGCGCGCCACGTCCTTGCCGACCACGTACCAGGGCGCCGCCGCGCGGCCGCGCACGCCGCCGATGTTCAGGCCCTCGCGCTGGCCCAGGGTGAAATAGAACACCCCGGGGTGCTCGGCCACGACCTGTTCCTGCGGATCGCGGATTTCGCCGCGCCGGGCCGGCAGGTAGCGGCCGAGGAACTCGCGGAAGTCGCGCTCGCCGATGAAGCAGATGCCGGTGGAGTCCTTCTTGGCGTGGGTCGGCAGGCCGGCCTCGCGGGCGACGCGCCGCACCTGGTCCTTGGGCAGCTCGCCGACCGGGAACAGGGTCGCGGCCAGCTGCGTCTGGCCGAGCTGGTGCAGGAAATAGCTCTGGTCCTTGTTGCGGTCCACCCCGCGCAGCAGCCGCCAGCGGCCCCCGGCGAAGGCCACCCGGGCGTAGTGGCCGGTGGCGATGCGCTCGGCGCCGAGTTCGCGCGCCGCGTCCAGGAAATGCTTGAACTTGACCTCGCGGTTGCACAGCACGTCCGGGTTCGGCGTGCGTCCGGCAGCGTATTCGGCCAGGAAGTGGGCGAACACGCCTTGCCAGTACTCCTGCGAGAAATCGCGGAAGTGGAACGGCATGCCGAGCAGGCCGCACACCGCCACCGCGTCGCGGCGGTCGTCCTCGGCGCGGCAGTCCCCGCTGCCGTCGTCGGCCCAGTTCTGCATGAACAGGCCGGCCACGTCGGCGCCTTGCTGCACCAGTTGCCAGGCCGCCACCGACGAATCGACCCCGCCGGAGACGCCGACCATGATCCGCGCGCCGTTCATGCCAGCTGCCGCACCAGGTCCAGCGGATAGCGCTTGCCGGCGAGGAAGTCGGCGACCACCTGCCACACCAGCGGGCTGCGCCAGCGCGGCGCGGCGGCTTCCAGCTCGGCCGGGGTCATCCACAGGGCGCGCACGATGCCCTCGTCCAGCGGCCGCTGCGGGTCGTGCGCGACCGGCTCGGCGGCGAAGGCGAAGCGCAGGTAATGGCGGCCGTTGTCGGCCTTCCACTGGTAGGCGCCGATGAACGCGGTCAGCCGCACCTGCCAGCCGGTTTCCTCCAATGTCTCGCGCAGCGCTGCCTGCAGCAGGCTCTCGTCCGGCTCCAGGTGCCCGGCCGGCTGGTTCAGCACCAGCGCGCCGGCGATGGACTCTTCCACCTGCAGCAGGCGACCGTCGCGGACCACCACCGTGGCCACGGTCACGTCGGGTTGCCAGGGGCCGGGGGCCAGCGCCATCAGAACGCGTCCTTGCCGGCGTTGAGCTCGGCATCCATCGCGTCGGCGCCGCGCGCCGCCGCTTCCAGCGCCTCGCGCAAGGCGATGTCGTCGGCATCGGCGGCGACCTTGACCACGAACACCGCGGTGCCGCCCTGGCGGACCCAGCCGCCGAGGATGTCGGCCTGCGCGTCTTCCAGCAGGCGATTGGCGACCGCGGCGGGTAGGGTGTCGCCCTTGGCCTGGTAGGCCGGCGACCAGATCTCGCGGATCCGGTAGCTGCCGAAGGTCTCCACCGGCGAGCGCACGTAGATCAGCTGCTGGCGCTCGCGGCCCTGCTCGCGCAGCCCGAACAGCAGCTGGTAGTCGCCGTCGGCATCGGCCTGGGCGTCGTAGCCCATCGCCTTCAGGCGCTTGCCCAACGCCTGGTCCGGCGCGGCGGCGGCCGGCAGCGAGGCGGCCAGGAGCGCGGCGAGCACGGCGGCCGTGCGGAAATTCGTCGAATGCATGCGTTGCGCCATCAAAGAAGGGGAATTGTGCGGGCAGGATCGGCGATCGTCCAATCCGGGCCGACAGCGGCCGTATATAATCGGCGCATGCCTCGCAAGAATTCTTCAGACCACGACCACGGCGTAATGGTGGAGACCGGCAAGCCCGAAGTCGCCCGCCCGCCGATGTACCAAGTGCTGTTGCTGAACGACGACTACACCCCGATGGACTTCGTGGTGACCGTGCTGCAGCAGTTTTTCTCGCTGGACCTGGAGAAGGCCACGCAGGTGATGCTGCACGTGCATACCCGCGGCCGCGGCGTCTGCGGGGTGTACACCCGCGAAGTGGCTGAATCCAAGGTAGCTCAGGTGAACGAGTTTTCGCGGATGAACCAGCATCCCCTGTTGTGCACGATGGAAAAAGCCTGATATTGGTAAGCGTCGGTCACCGGTTTGCCCGGACTAACGCGGTCTGAACACACTGATCCGATAGGGTTGTGGAAATTCGCAACTCCAGCCGCATATTGTTGGCAACAGACGTCGGAGTGAACCATGTTCAGCAAAGATCTCGAGCAAACCATCGGCCAGTGCTACAAGCGCGCCCGGGAAGCCCGCCATGAGTTTATGACGGTCGAACACCTGTTGTTGGCATTGCTCGACAACCCTTCGGCGCAGGCGGTGCTGAAAGCCTGCGGCGCCGACACGGAGCGGCTGCGCGGCGAACTGGAGCAGGCCATCGAGGCCTCGGTGTCGCGCCTGGCCGAAGACGACGGCCGCGACACGCAACCCACGCTGGGCTTCCAGCGGGTGCTGCAGCGCGCGGTCTACCACGTGCAGTCCTCGGGCAAGAAGGAAGTCACCGGCGCCAACGTGCTGGTGGCGATCTTCGGCGAAAAGGACTCGCATGCGGTGTATTTCCTGAATCAGCAGGACATCACCCGGCTCGACATCGTCAACTACCTGTCGCATGGCATCGCCAAGCTCGGCGAAGAGGGCGAGAACCCGGCGCCGTCCGACGGCGAGGCCAAGGGCGAGGCGGGCGAGGGCGAGCCCAAGGGCGACGCGCTGGCCGAATACGCCAGCAACCTGAACGAACAGGCGCGCAACGGCCGCATCGACCCGCTGGTCGGCCGCGCCGACGAGATTGAGCGCACCATCCAGGTCCTGTGCCGCCGGCGCAAGAACAACCCGCTGTACGTGGGCGAGGCCGGCGTCGGCAAGACCGCGATCGCCGAAGGCCTGGCCAAGCGCATCGTCGAGGGCAGCGTGCCCGACGTGCTGGCCGACGCGGTCATCTATTCGCTGGACCTGGGCGCGCTGGTCGCCGGCACCAAGTACCGCGGCGACTTCGAAAAGCGCCTGAAGGGCGTGCTGACCTCGCTGAAGAAGGTACCCAACGCGGTGCTGTTCATCGACGAGATCCACACCATCATCGGCGCCGGTTCGGCGTCGGGTGGCACCATGGACGCCTCCAACCTGATCAAGCCGGCGCTGGCCTCGGGCGACCTGCGCTGCATCGGCTCGACCACGTTCCAGGAGTACCGCGGCATCTTCGAGAAGGACCGCGCGCTGGCGCGGCGCTTCCAGAAGATCGACATCGTCGAGCCGACCGTGGGCGAGACCTTCGAGATCCTGCAGGGCCTGAAGCCCAAGTACGAGGCGCACCACGGCGTGACCTACGCCGACGACGCGCTGCAGGCGGCGGTGGACCTGTCGGTCAAGCACATCGGCGACCGCCTGCTGCCGGACAAGGCGATCGACGTGATGGACGAGGCCGGCGCGCGCCAGCGGCTGCTGCCGCAGGGCGTGCGCAAGGAGCTGATCGACATCGAGGAGATCGAGACCATCGTCGCCAAGATGGCGCGGATCCCGGCCAAGCAGGTCAGCGCCACCGACAAGGACGTGCTGCAGCACCTGGAGCGCAACCTGAAGATGGTGATCTTCGGCCAGGATCCGGCGATCGAGACGCTGTCCTCGTCGATCAAGCTGGCGCGCTCGGGACTGGGCAATCCGGAGAAGCCGATCGGCAACTTCCTGTTCGCCGGCCCCACCGGCGTCGGCAAGACCGAGGTGACCAAGCAGCTGGCGTTGCAGCTGGGCATCGAGCTGGTGCGCTTCGACATGTCCGAGTACATGGAGCCGCATTCGATCAGCCGCCTGATCGGTGCGCCCCCGGGCTATGTCGGCTTCGACCAGGGCGGCCTGCTGACCGAGAAGATCGTCAAGACCCCGCACTGCGTGCTGTTGCTGGACGAGGTGGAGAAGGCGCATCCGGACATCTTCAACATCCTGTTGCAGGTCATGGACCGCGGCGTGTTGACCGACACCAACGGGCGCGAGGCCAACTTCAAGAACGTGATCCTGGTGATGACCACCAATGCCGGTGCCACCCAGGCCTCGCGGCGCTCGATCGGCTTCACCAAGCAGGACCATTCCACCGACGCGATGGAGACCATCCGCCGCAGCTTCACCCCGGAGTTCCGCAACCGCCTGGACGCGGTGGTGCAGTTCCAGCCGCTGGCGTTCAGCCACATCCTGCGCGTGGTCGACAAGTTCATCATCGAACTGGAGATGCTGCTGCAGGAGAAGCACGTGTCGCTGTCGGCGACCCCGACCGCGCGCGACTGGCTGGCCCAGCACGGCTTCGACCCGCTGATGGGTGCGCGGCCGATGGCGCGGGTGATCCAGGACAAGGTCAAGCGCCCGCTGGCGGACGAACTGCTGTTCGGCAAGCTGGTCGGCGGCGGCCGGGTCACCATCGACGTGCAGGACGGCGAGCTGGTGGTGGACACCCAGGCCGAGCCGGAGCGGCTGCTGCCGGCGACCGTGGAGTGATGGCGGAATAGAAACGCCAGGCACGGCAAAAGGCGGCTGCAGCACCTGCAGTCGCCTTGCGATGTCACCGACGAAACGAGAAGGCGGCCAATGGCCGCCTTTCTTACAACCGCTGCGAGGCGGTCACTTCATGCGGTAGGTGATACGACCCTTGGTCAGATCGTACGGGGTCATCTCGACCTTCACCCGGTCGCCGGTCAGGATGCGGATGTAGTTCTTGCGCATGCGGCCGGAGATGTGGGCGATGATCTCGTGCCCGTTTTCCAGCTTGACCCGGAAGGTGGTATTGGGCAACGTCTCGCTGACGGTGCCTTCGAATTCGATGGAGTCGTCTTTCGACATGTAATCCTGTGCGATTTCGCGTGCGGCCAAAGGCCTTAAGAGCGGGGATTTTACTCGCCTCGGCCGCAGCATGCAAAGTTTGCGTTAACGCCGCTCAGGGCGGGGCCAGTTCTGCCGCCGCCAGTTCGCCGAAACGCGGCGTCCACGGGCCGGGTGGTGCGGGCGCGGCCACCAACGTGGCGATCGCCTCGAGGAACGCGGCACGCGGCCAGCGCTGCGCGCCCAGGCGCAGCAGGTGGTCGTTCTCGACCTGGGCATCGATCAGCGGCCAGCCCCAGCCGTGCAGGCGCCTGGCCAATGCCGCCAGCGCCACCTTGGAACCGCCGCTGCGCGCGCTGAACATGCTTTCGCCGAAGAACATGCGCCCGCGCGCCACGCCGTAGATGCCGCCGACCAGTTCGGCGCCGTCGAACACCTCCACCGAGTGCGCGTGCCCGGCACGATGCAGGGCGAGGTAGGCGGCCTGCATGTCGGCGGTGATCCAGGTCCCGTCCTGGCCCGGGCGTGGCGCGTGCGCGCAGGCCGCGATCACGTCGGCGAACGCGGTGTCGGCGCGCACCCGCCACGGCGAGTGGCGCAGCGAACGGTGGAAGCGCGACGACAGCCGCACCCCGTCGCTGCGGAACACGGTACGCGGGTCCGGGCTCCACCACATGATCGGATCGCCGTCGGAGTACCAGGGAAAGACGCCGTGCGCGTAGGCGTTGAGCAGGCGCGTCGCGCTCAGGTCGCCGCCGATCGCGAGCAGGCCTTCCGGTTCGCGCAGCGCGCTCGCCGCGGACGGAAACGGGGCGGCCGGGTCGACGGGAAGCAGAGCAGGGAGACGGCGCATCGGCGCAGGGTAGCCGATCGGGCGGCTCAGTCCTGGCGGAACGGCGAGTGCCGCAGCAGGTTGGCCGCGTGCTGGCGCACCGCGGCGGTCTCCTCGGCGCACCAGGCGGCCAGCGGCGCGCGGAAGCCGGGGTCGGCGATCCAGTGGCGGCTGCGCACCAGCCGCGGCAGGAAGCCGCGGGCGATCTTGTGCTCGCCCTGCGCGCCGGGCTCGAACCGGGTCAGGCCTTCGCGCAGGCAGTAGTCGATGCCCTGGTAGTAGCAGGTCTCGAAGTGCAGGCCGGGCAGGGCGGCGCCGCCCCAGTAGCGGCCGTACAAGGTGTCGCCGCCGCGCAGGCAGAGCGCCCCGGCGATGGGTGTTCCATCCTTCACGGCAAGGAATATCAATAAGTTGCGCGGCATTTCTCGTGCAAGATGCGAGAAGAACGTCAGGGTCAGTGCCGGCGAATTGCCGTAGTCGTCGAAGGTGCGCAGGTAGAACCCGTACATCGCCTGCAGGTCGTCGGCGCTGGCCTCGTCGCCGTGCACCACGCGGAAGCCGATGCCGGCGCGCTGCACCTTGGCCCGTTCCTGGCGGATGTTCTTGCGGCGCTTGTGGTCCATCGCCGCCAGGTAGGCATCGAACTCGGTCCAGCCGGCCTCGTTGTGCCACTGGTACTGCACATCGCTGCGCGCCAGCCAGTCGTCGCCGAACGCGGCGTCTTCGTCGGCACCGTGGAAGTTCACGTGCGCCGAGGACAGGCCGCTGGCCTCGGTCAGCGCCTGCATCGCGGTTAGCAACGCCTGGCGCCCGGCAGTGTCGCGCGCCAGCAGGCGCGGCCCGGTCACCGGCGAATACGGCACTGCGCACAGCCATTTCGGGAAGTAGTCCTGGCCATAGCGCGCGTAGGCATGCGCCCAGGCGTGGTCGAACACGAATTCGCCGTGCGAGTTGGTCTTCAGGTAGCCCGGCGCGGCGGCGACCAGCGCGTCGCCGTCCCACAGGGTCAGGTGCAGCGGATTCCAGCCCCAGTCCGGGCGCAGGCAGCCATGCCGTTCCAGGCCGGCCAGGAACGCGTGCGCGACGAACGGGTTGCGGCCGTCGTGCAGGGCGTCCCAGTCGGCGGCGGCGACCTGGTCGAGCCGCTGCAGCCAGCGCACGCTGCTCATGTCCGCGCGGACCTGTGCATGGCGGACGGCCTCAGCGGAGGCGTGGCGGCGTGCTCAGGCACCCTTGTCCAGGTAGCGCTCGGCATCCAGCGCGGCCATGCAGCCGAAGCCGGCCGAGGTGATCGCCTGGCGGTAGTGCTGGTCGGCGACGTCGCCGGCGGCGAACACGCCCGGCACCGAGGTCTCGGTGGCGGCGCCGCCGAGGCCGGAGCGGATCTCCAGGTAGCCGTTGTTCATCGCCAGCTGGCCGTCGAACAGCTGCGTGTTGGGGTGATGGCCGATGGCGACGAAGAAGCCGTGGGCGACGATGTCGCGGGTGCTGCCGTCCAGGGTCGACTTGACCCGCACCCCGGTGACGCCGGCCTCGTTGCCCAGCACTTCGTCGATGGCGTGGTGCCAGACGGTCTCGATCTTGCCCGCCGCGACCTTGGCGAACAGCTTGTCCTGCATGATCTTCTCGGCGCGCAAGGTGTCGCGGCGGTGCACCAGGTAGACCTTGCGGGTGATGTTGGACAGGTACAACGCCTCTTCCACCGCGGTGTTGCCGCCGCCGACCACGACCACGTCCTGGTCCTTGTAGAAGAAGCCGTCGCAGGTGGCGCAGGCGGACACGCCGCGGCCCTTGAACGCCTCTTCCGAGGGGATGCCCAGGTACTTGGCGGTGGCGCCGGTGGCGATGATCAGCGCGTCGCAGGTGTACTCGGCGCTGTCGCCGCTGAGCTTGAACGGGCGCTGCGACAGGTCGGCGGTGTGGATGTGGTCGAAGATCACCTCGGTGTCGAAGCGTTCGGCATGCGCCTGCATCCGCGCCATCAGGTCGGGGCCCTGCAGGCCATGGGCGTCGCCGGGCCAGTTGTCGACCTCGGTGGTGGTCATCAGCTGGCCGCCCTGCTGCAGGCCGGTGATCACCACCGGCTTGAGATTGGCGCGCGCGGCGTAGACCGCGGCGGTCCAGCCGGCCGGGCCGGAACCCAGGATCAGCAGGCGCGAATGCTTGGCGGAATTGGCGGCAGAAGAGCTCATGTATACTCGCGAAAGGGTAGAAATGGCGGCGGATTCGCGGCATTGCGCGGCCTCCGGCGTAGTCGCATAGAGTGGCGGCCGGCCTGGGATGAATCAAGCCGCGCGGCGAGAACGCTGCGGCCTGCCGCCACCGCGCGGCCTTGCCGACGCCGCGTGTCGATGCCGCTGCGTGGTGCCGGGAGCTGGCGCGCAGGGCGGGCAATACGATTCAGGTCCCGCCTGCTGAAATGCCAGGCCGATTCGTTTATTATCAATCACTAACGGTGTATTTCTAAGGTCTGGTCATAGCGTGGCGAAGCAGGTTCCGGAACGCGGCAAATCCCAGGGCGCCAACGCGGCCGCACGCAAGCAGGCCGCCGCGGCCAATCCGCGCCGGCAGAAGCTGTGGCGCGACCTGGCGCTGATCGCGATCGCGCCGCTGCTGCTGTACCTGCTGGCCAGCCTGGCCACCTATTCGGCGACCGATCCGGGCTGGTCGCATACCGGCAGCGTGGTCGCGCCGGTGCACAACATGGGTGGCAAGTTCGGCGCCTGGATCGCCGACGTCTTGCTGCAGCTGTTCGGCTACGTGGCGTTCCTGCTGCCGGTGGTGATCGGCGCGGTCTCCTGGATCGCGCTGTTCGGCATGGACAGCGATGGCGACGGCGAGGCCGACCTGGGCCCGGCACTGCGCCTGGTCGGCATCGTCGGCTTCCTGATCGCCGGTACCGGGCTGCTGCACCTGCGCCTGTTCAGCGGCGACGTGGCCGGCGCCGGCGGCATCCTCGGCAAGCTGGTTGGCAGCTCGCTGACCGCCGGCTTCGGCGCGCTGGGCAGCAACCTGTTCGTGCTGGTGCTGCTGCTGGTGTCGATCACCCTGGCCACCGGCCTGTCCTGGTTCGCGGTGATGGAGCGCATCGGCCGCGCGGTGATGACCCTGCCGGCGCTGGCGCGGCGCGGCAGCCAGCAGGCCAACGAATGGCAGCAGACCCGCGCCATGCGCGAGGAACGCGAGGAAGTGCGCAAGGTCGACGCGGTGCAGCGCGCCAAGCGCGAGCCGGTCAAGATCGAGCCGCCGCCGGCGCCGGTGGTGGAGAAGAGCGAGCGCGCCAAGCGCGAGCAGCAGATCCCGCTGTTCCACGGGACCGGCGGCGACCAGTCCGGGGTGCCGCCGCTGGCCCTGCTGGACGACCCCAAGCCGCAGGCCAAGGGCTATTCCGAGGAAACCCTGGAGACCCTGTCGCGGCAGATCGAGTTCAAGCTCAAGGACTTCCGCATCGAGGCGCAGGTGGTCGGCGCCTATCCGGGGCCGGTGATCACCCGCTTCGAGATCGAGCCGGCGCCGGGCATCAAGGTCAGCCAGATCAGCTCGCTGGACAAGGACATCGCCCGCGGCCTGTCGGTGAAGTCGGTGCGCGTGGTCGACGTGATCCCGGGCAAGTCGGTGATCGGCCTGGAAATCCCCAACGTCAGCCGCGAGATGATCTATCTCAGCGAACTGCTGCGCTCCAAGGAATACGACAAGTCGGCCAGCCCGCTGACCCTGGCGCTGGGCAAGGACATCGCCGGCCGCCCGACCGTGGCCGACCTGGCGCGCATGCCGCACCTGCTGGTCGCCGGTACCACCGGCTCGGGCAAGTCGGTGGCGGTCAACGCGATGGTGCTGAGCCTGCTGTACAAGGCCTCGGCCAAGGACCTGCGGATGCTGATGATCGACCCGAAGATGCTCGAACTGAGCGTCTACCAGGGCATCCCGCATCTGCTGGCGCCGGTGGTCACCGACATGAAGGAGGCCGCCAACGGCCTGCGCTGGTGCGTGGCGGAGATGGAGCGCCGCTACAAGCTGATGAGCGCGGTCGGCGTGCGCAACCTGGCCGGCTTCAACAAGAAGGTCAAGGACGCGCAGGACGCCGGGCAGCCGCTGATGGACCCGCTGTTCAAACCCAACCCGGACCTGGCCGAAGCGCCGCGGCCGCTGGACACGCTGCCGTTCATCGTCATCTTCATCGACGAATTCGCCGACATGATGATGATCGTCGGCAAGAAGGTCGAAGAGCTGATCGCGCGCCTGGCGCAGAAGGCCCGCGCCGCCGGCATCCACCTGATCCTGGCCACCCAGCGCCCGTCGGTGGACGTGATCACCGGCCTGATCAAGGCCAACATCCCGACCCGCATCGCCTTCCAGGTCAGCTCCAAGATCGATTCGCGCACCATCCTCGACCAGTCCGGCGCCGAGACCCTGCTCGGCCACGGCGACATGCTGTACCTGCCGCCGGGCACGGCGATGCCCGACCGCGTGCACGGCGCCTTCGTCAGCGACGAGGAGGTGCACCGCGTGGTCGAGCATCTGAAGGCCAGCGGCCCGGCCGACTACATCGAGGGCGTACTCGACGAAGTGCAGACCATGGGCGACGGCACCGTGGTCGGCGCCACCGGCCTGCCGGAGAGCGGCGGCGGGGGCGGGGACGAATCCGATCCGCTGTACGACGAAGCCCTGCGCATCGTCACCGAGACCCGCCGCGCCTCGATCTCCGGCGTGCAGCGGCGGCTGAAAATCGGCTACAACCGCGCCGCGCGGCTGATCGAGGCGATGGAAGCGGCCGGCGTGGTCAGCCCGCCCGAACACAACGGCGACCGCAGCGTGCTGGCGCCGCCGCCGCCGAAGTGAGGCGCGCGACGCGGCCCGCATCCCGGTTCCCGGCTACCGGGACCGCCCGGCGCAGCGTCGCGTGCGATGCTGGCGGCCGTTCCCGCCCGCTGCCGTTGCCGATGTCCCGAACCGCCTGCACCCTGCGCCTGTTGCTGTGCGCCGTCCTGGCCGTGGCCGGGTCCGCCGCCGCCGCGCAACCGCCAGCCGCTGCCCCGGCGGCCGGTCCGGCCGCAGCCACGCCGGAAGTCGCCAACAACTACAGCTATGTGCGCTACCGCGCCGACTACGAGGTGCGCGACGACGCCAGCAGCGTGGAAACCGACGAGATCGAGTTGCTGCTGAAGACCAAGGCCGGCGTGGACAAGTTCAGCCAGGTGCGGCTGAGTTACAGCGAGAAGCTGGAGACGCTGGAGGTGCTGGCCGCCTACGCGATCACCCCGGACGGCCTGCGCCACGACGTGCCGGCCGACAAGATCTATACCCAGGAAAGCTATTCCAGCGCCTCGGCGGCGATGTACGCCGACCGCAAGGTCAAGGTGGTGGTGTTCCCCAACCTGATGCCGGGCACGCGGCTGGTGTACCGGGTGCGCCGCACCCAGACCGTGCCGTACTTCCCGGGTTACTTCAGCCTGTGGGAGACCTTCAGCGTGTTTTCGCAGTACGACGAGGCCACGGTGACCCTGGTCGCGCCGCGGCGCATGCCGATGCATGTCTACACGCGCGGCGTGGACGGCGCCGACAAGCCGAAGATCGACGGCGCGCAGGCGCGCTGGGAGTGGCGCTATCAGCGCCGCGAGCCGATGAAGAGCCAGAACTGGACGGCGGCGACCTGGGAGTTCAGTCCGACCATCATGGCCAGCAGCTTCCGCCGCTGGTCGCAGATGGGCCAGGCCTACCAGCGCAGCAGCGGCGTGGCCGCGCAGGTCACGCCCAAGGTGCGCGCCCGCGCCGAGCAGATCACCGCCGGCATCGGCGACCGCCGCGCGCAGGCCGCGGCGCTGTACGAGTGGGTGGCGCGCAACATCCGCTACGTGGCGGTCTACCTGGGCAACGGCGGGCTGGAGCCGAACAGCGCCGACAGCATCCTCGACAACCACTACGGCGACTGCAAGGACCACACCGTGGTGCTGGAGGCGCTGCTGGCGGCCAAGGGCATCGCCAGCACGCCGGTGCTGATCGGCGCCGAAGGCGGGCCGACCCTGCCTGACGTGCCGGTGCTCGGCCGCTTCAACCATGCCATCACCTATCTGCCCGAGTTCAAGCTGTACGTGGACTCGACCAATCCCTACGCGCGCTTCGGCCAACTGCCGGCCGGCGATCTCGGCGTGCCGGTACTGCACACGGTGGACGGCAGCCTGGCGCGGACCCCGCCCAACGACGCGCGGGTGAACCTGTACCAGGCCGAGGCCGACTACCGCTTCGCTGCCGACGGCAGCCTGAGCGGCACGACCAGGCTGGACAGCGGCCAGATCGGCGAGATCGGCCTGCGCACCATGTTCGTGCAGCTCAATGCGCAGAACCGCACCCGCATCGAGGAGTCGATCCTGGCCGCGTCCGGCTTTGACGGCAGCGGCGAACTGGAGCTGCAGGGCGCGCCGCAGGACCTGAGCCGGCCGTTCGGCTACGCCTACCGATTCCGCGCCAGCGACTACGTCGACTTCGGCGTGGTCGGCGGCATGACCCTGCCGCAGATGCCCGGCGCCGATTCGGTGCGCGGGGTCTATGCGACCACCTCGGCCGAGCGCAACCTGACCCCGTTCTACTGCAACGACAACGCGCGCAGCGAGACCTACCGGCTGACCTTCCCGGACAGCGTGCCGATCATCGCCATCCCGGCCGATACCCATTTCCGCAACGCCGCCGGCGAATACGCGGCGACCTGGGTGCGCGACGGGCAGACCGTGGTCGCCACGCATACGCTGCACCGGCGCGCGGTGCATGGTCCGGAAGCGCTGTGCCAGCCGCAGGACTACACCGCGTTCCGCGAGCTGTACCAGCAGGTGCGGCGCGGCTTCCGCGGCCAGATCCTGTACGGCGATCTTGGCCGCATGCAGACCGGGCACTGAATGCCTCGCTCTGATCGCCTATTCAGCATGGCCACGGCACACTTCCCACATCCCATTCCGGAACCTTATCGGCATGCTTCGCACACTCCGCTACACCGTCCTTGCCACCGCGCTGCTGGCCGGTAGCGCCTTTGCCGGCGCGCGCGAGGACCTCACCAGTTTCACCCGCGGCCTCAAGGGCCTGGACGGGCAGTTCGCGCAGAAGGTCTACGACGGCAAGGGCACGCTGAAGGAAAGCACCACCGGCCGCGTCGCCTTGTCGGCGCCGCGCCTGTTCCGCTGGGAGTACCGCAAGCCCTACGAGCAACTGATCGTCGCCGACGGCGCCAAGGTCTGGGTCTACGAGCCGGATCTGAAGCAGGTCACCGTGCGCACCCAGGGCGCCGAGGAGCAGAACAGCCCGCTGACCGCCTTGATCGATCCGGGCAAGCTCGATCGCCAGTACGACGTCAGTGAGGAAGCGGTGGCGCGCGATGGCCTGCAGTGGCTGTCGCTGACGCCGAAGGTGGATACCGAGGCCAGCTTCCAGATCGCCAAGCTCGGCTTCGACGGCAACGGCCTGGCGCGGATGGAAGTGGTCGATGCGGTCGGCCAGCGCACCGAGATCCGCTTCAGCGACTGGAAGCGCAACCCGGCCTTCGCCGCCGGCACCTTCCGCTACGTGCCGGGCAAGGACGTGGACGTGGTCGGCGACGACTGACCCACCGCCGGGCACCGGGGTTCGGCCGCGGTTGAGCGGTCGCGCGCCGGCGCCTGGCCATCGGCGCCTGCGCGTCATTCCGAGCAGGTCTGCACTTCGATGCTGACTTGGCTTACTGTCGCCACTTCCTCCAAGCGCACGTGGTAGAACACGGCCGGTCGCAGCCTATGGGTCACCAGCGGCGCGAGCGCCGCATGCTGGCCGCGACCTGCAGGTCGACGATGCGCTCGTCATCCTTTCCCAGGGGCTCCCGGATCTGATCCTGCGCGACATCCCACGTCTGTACTACTTGCCGTTCATACGCACCCTGGTCGGCTGAGCGCCGGCTGCCGGCTGCCGGCTGCCGGCCGCAGCACGGCGTGCACGGGGCGCGGCGATAGAATGTGCGGATGGCCAAGCGCAAACCCTTCGCTTCCGACACCCCCGATCTGCTGAGCGTCGATCGCGATGCGCTGCGCCCGCTGGCCGAGCGCATGCGCCCGCGCACGCTCGAGGAGATGGTCGGGCAGAAACGCCTGCTGGCGCCGACCAGCGCGCTGCGCCGCGCGGTCGAGTCCGGGCGCGTGCATTCGATGATCCTGTGGGGCCCGCCGGGCTGCGGCAAGACCACCTTGGCGCTGCTGCTGGCGCAGTACGCCGAGGCCGAATTCAAGGCGATCTCGGCGGTGCTGTCCGGCCTGCCGGAGGTGCGGCTGGTGCTGGCCGAGGCCGCGCAGCGCTTCGCCGACGGGCGCCGCACGGTGTTGTTCGTGGACGAGGTGCACCGTTTCAACAAGGCGCAGCAGGACGCGTTCCTGCCGCACATCGAACGCGGCACCATCCTGTTCGTCGGCGCCACCACCGAGAACCCGTCGTTCGAGTTGAACTCGGCGCTGCTGTCGCGCTGCCGCGTGCACGTGCTGGAGTCGGTGTCGCCGCAGGACATCGTCGAGGCGCTGCAGCGTGCGCTGCACGACAGCGAACGCGGCCTGGGCGGCGAGGCGATCCGGGTCTCGGACGCGGCGCTGCTGGAGATCGCCAGCGCCGCCGACGGCGACGTGCGGCGCGCGCTGACCCTGCTGGAGATCGCCGCCGAGCTGGCCCAGGGCGAGGACGGCGAGATCACCCCGCAGACCCTGCTGCAGGTGCTGGCCGACCGCACCCGCCGCTTCGACAAGGGCGGCGAGCAGTTCTACGACCAGATCTCGGCGCTGCACAAGTCGGTGCGCAGCTCCAACCCGGATGCGGCGCTGTACTGGCTGACGCGCATGCTCGACGGCGGCTGCGATCCGGCCTACCTGGCGCGGCGCCTGACCCGCATGGCGATCGAGGACATCGGCCTGGCCGATCCGCGCGCGCAGCAGATGGCGCTGGAAGCCTGGGACATCTACGAGCGGCTGGGCAGCCCGGAAGGCGAACTGGCCTTCGCGCAACTGGTGCTGTACCTGGCCAGCACCGCCAAGTCCAACGCCGGCTATGCCGCGTTCAACCAGGCCAAGGCCGAAGTGCGCGAGAGCGGCACCCAGGAGGTGCCGCTGCACCTGCGCAACGCGCCGACCAAGTTGATGAAGAGCCTGGGTTATGGCGCGGAGTACCAGTACGACCACGACGCCGAAGGCGGCATCGCCCTGGACCAGACCGGGTTTCCGGATGCGATGGGCGAGCGCGTCTATTACCGGCCGGTGGAGCGTGGCCTGGAAATCAAGCTCAAGGACAAGCTCGACCGCCTGCGCGCCGCGCGCGAGCAGGCGCGGGCTGACAAGGCCAAGGCGACGCGCTCATAATCGGCAGCAAGGAGATGGCATTCCTCCTCGAACCGCCCGCAGTCCCTGCGCGCTGATGATGCCTGCCCAACCCCCGCCGGGGCGGCAGGTCTGCGCCCCGGCATCGCCCGATCTGGAGACTCCGATGCCGACCTTCGTTTTCGTTTTTCCACGCCTCCGCGCCACCGCGCAGCGGGGCCACGCATGAATTTCGCCCTGTGGTGGCAGCAGTTGCTGCTGGCGATGGCCGGCGGTGCGCTCGGTTCCGGTCTGCGCTTCGCCGTCGGCAGCGCCTTGCTGCAGCGCTACGGCGCCGGTTTCCCGTGGGGCACGCTGACGGTGAACCTGGTCGGCGCGTTCTTCGGCGGGTTCCTGCTGGTCTGGATCGAAGGCAAGGGCGCCAGCGCGCCGTACTGGCGGGCGCTGCTGATCGTCGGCCTGCTCGGCGGACTGACTACGTTTTCCTCGCTGATGATGGAAAGCCTGGTGTTCCTGCGCGGCGGGCGCGGCGGCATGGTGCCGCTCTACCTGGCGATCACCCTGGCAGCGGGCCTGCTGCTGGTGATCGGTGGCGCCCGCGTGGCCATGGAACTGCGCCCGCCGTCGGCCAACGCGGCCAACTGAACCGGGCCGCCGCGGCTCAGGACAGCAGCGCGGCCGCCAGGCCCAACGGCGGCGCCGCCAGTGCCAGCGGCACGATGGCACGCGGCCGGTACGGCAGCAGACCATAGGTCAGCAGCGCCGCGCTGGCGCTGAGCGAGCCCAGCCACAGCACCGGGCCGATGGTCCAGCCCAGGTTTGTCACGCAGCAGGCGAATGCCGCGGTCAGCAGCAGCCAGCCGGCGATGCGCAGCTGGCGCATCCGCGCCGGCGCGGCACGTTGCGCGCCGTACAGCTCCAGCTGATGCTTCTCCATCGCCAGGCACAGCGCGACGAAGCCGGAAAAGGCCAGGCCCAGGCCGAGCAGGCTCATGGCGCCTCCAGCGCCGCACTCGCAACGGGCCGCGCCGCAGCACGTTCGCGCGCGCGGCGTTCGGCCGCCGACAGCGGTGGTTGCCAGCGCTGCATGCGCCGTGCGGCCAGCGCCAGCACGCAGCCCAGCGCGCAGCACACCAGATCCACGCCGGCCAGCGCCCAGTCCCGCGCCGGAAGGCTGTTGCCCAGATGCGCGTCGGTCGTCGCCGCGTTGAGCACCGGCAGCAGCGCGAACAGGGCGGCGCCCAGGTACAGCTGCCAGGCCCACATCGCGCGCCTTGGCCAGACGAAGGCGGCGATCAGTGCCGCCGCCCAGGCCAGGAAGAACGCCGCCGCTTCCTGCTCCGGGCGCTCGGTCGCATGCGCCGGGATCAGCCGGTTACCCCAGAAATACGCGGCGAAGGCGATCGGCAGGCCGGCCACCGTGCCGATGTTCAGCGCATCGACCAGGCGCAGGCCGAAGCCGATCCGGCCGGCCTTGGCGTGCTTGGGCCGTTCCTTGACCGCCCACAGGATCACCCCGCTGGCCACCATCAGGCAGCCGAGCAGGCCCGAGCCGAAGAACAGCCAGCGCAGCCCGGGTCCGGCGAAGTGCGCCAGGTGCAGGCCGTACAGCGTGTTGCGGGTCTGCGCCGCCGCGCCGGCGCTGCCGCTGCGCGCCAGGATCTGGCCGTTGCCGGCATCCAGCAGCAAGGTCGGCGCATCGTAGGCCAGGCGCTGGCCGTCGCCCTGGCGGATCTCGATCACCGCCGCGGCGTCGCCCGGGTTGTACAGCGAGAACCCGGCGATCGGCGCCTGCGCGCCCCATTCGGCGCGCGCCACGTCCAGCAGGCGCGCGATCGGCAGACGCGTGCCCGGCTGGCCGCTGGCTTCGCGGGAATTTTGCGGCTGCGAAAACGCTTCGGCGTAGAACGCCTCTTCCGCATCCGGATAGGCGACCTTGATGCCCCACGGCAGGTACATCAGCATCAGCGTGACCAGCCCGGTGTAGGTGATCATCGCGTGGTAGGGCAGGGCCAGCACCGCGCTGACGTTGTGGAAGTCCAGCCACGAGCGCTGGCCCTTGGCCGGGCGGAAGGTGAAGAAGTCCTTGAAGATCTTCTTGTGGGTGATGACCCCGCTGATGATCGCCACCAGCATGAACATCGCGCAGAAGCCGACGATGTAGCGCGCCCACAGCACCGGGATGTAGTGCAGGTCGAAGTGCAGGCGATAGAAGAACTCGCCGCCGCGGGTGTCGCGCGCGGCGCTGGCCTGGCCGCTGAGCGGATCCAGCAGCGCGTCGCCGAACATCTGCTTGCGGCTCTGGGCGCTGCCGTCGGCCGGCGGCGGATTGCGCCAGAACAGTTGCGCGAACGAAGAGCGTGCGCCGGGCAGCGACACCGTCCATTGCGGCGACTGCGGCGCTTGCCGCTCCAGCAGCGCGATCGCGCGTGCGGCGACGGCATCGGTACCGAGCTGCGCGCGCGGCAGTTCCGGGCGCATCCAGCGGCTGATCTCGTCGCGGAAATAGCTGGCGGTGCCGGCCATGAAGATCAGCAACAGCACCCAGCCGACCAGCAACCCGGTCCAGGTGTGCAGCCAGGCCATCGACTGGCGGAAGCCCTGCTTCATGGCGCGTGCTGCTGCAGCCAGGCGATGGCCAGCGCCATCGGCGCCAGCAGCGCGACGATCCCCAGCCAGGCGCGGGTGGCGCTACGCGTGGCGAACGCCCACAACGCGGTGCAGGCGCAGACCAGGATGCCCAGCATCATCCCGCTCAGCACCGCCTGCGCGCGCAGGCTGGGCCACAGCAGCGGCAGCAGCGCCGAGGTCGCCGCGGCCAGCGCGTAGCCGCCGAAGATCGCCGCACAAGTGCGCGACAACACGCCCAACCAGGGCGGCAGTGGACGCCGCGACGCAGCAGGCGCTTGGGAATCGGGCAGGGGGGCAGCTGGATGCATGGAAGCCTGTCGGGAAAAGGCACCGGCTTGGCATCGGGCTAGGCGGGAGCGTGGCGGCAGCGAGGAGATGCCGAGCTCGGTAATGATACGCATTCCTATCTTTGCCGCGCAACGCTGGCGTTGCTCGTGGCAGCTGCGCCATTCGTCAGCTGCAGCTGGCCGCGTCTGCAGGCATCGCCGGCACGCCGCACCACACAGCTACCCGCTGGTGTGGCAGTACATGGCCGGTTCTCGGCGGCGGCGACGTTTTGCGTATGTGGCGAACAAGCAAGATCGACAGCTTCGCGCGATCCGCCGCTTGCGCTGATGGCGAGCCGCGCTCCGCGGCTCGCCTGGGCCGGTGCATCCGACGCCGGCGCGTGTCCTGCTGCTGCGTTCGCTTCGCACGCGATGCGGGTAGGAAATCACCGACATGCAGACGCGGCTTTTGGCGATCGCCGCGCATCCAAATATGTGATGAAGTTCACATATCGATTCATCAGCTTGCTGTTGCTGGCTTGGCCGATGCCGTCGATGCCAACGCATGGACCAGCGCCCATCGGCGTCTTCGCCTGCGTCTCCGATCCCATTCCGAACACAAGGACGTTCCATCATGAAGACCTGTTTCGTCGTCGCGCTCCGCCACCTGTTCCGCCCGCGAACCCGCACTGCGCTGGTCGCGCTGTGCTTCGCGCTGCTCGTCGCGCTCAACGCCCAGGCCGCGCCGGTACCCGGCGGCTCGTGGCAGAAGTCGTGCAAGAACCCGAGCATGAGCGGCACCCAATTGGGCGCCGACTGCAAGACCGGCGGCTTCACCTTCTTCGGCGCCACCAGCCAGAGCTGGCGCTACACGATCATCCAGCGCACCGACCTGTGCTACGGCGATCTCAGCAACGACCATGGCCGGCTGAAATGCAATCGCGGCCCGTATGCGTCGAGCTTGCCGGCATCGGCCAACAAGACCTGCGACGACATCTTCCGCGACAAGGGCACGCTGTACGCGATGTGCCGCAAGAAGAGCGGCGGCTACCGGACCAATGCGTTGTTCCTGCAGAGCCAATGCCTGTCGGCCGAAAACAACGACGGCAAGCTCTCCTGCTCCACCGCGGCGCCGGCGTGCAGCCCGACGATCTCGGCCACCCCGGCGAACAAGGGCTTCAATGTGCACGGCAGCTGCTTCCTGCCGAATCACACGGTGTACTTCCGCTATGTCGACAACAAGCTGAAGAACGTCTTCGGCCAGGGCAGTTCCAATGCGGCCGGCGGTTTCGATTTCTACACCGGCCCGATCTGCGTCTACCCGGGACCGGTGGCGATCTCCGCCAACGACGGGCGCTCGTCCAGCAGCGACGTGACCGGCACGCTGTGGAGCAATACGGTGCCTGGCACCTGCTACTAGCGCGCATGCCCGGTCCGGCCGATCGCGGCCGGACCGGGCAGTGGCAGTGGCGGCAGCGGCCGGAGGCCGCGCCGCCATGCGCCCCGCTGGCGAGCGGGCGGAACCCCAGGCATCTGCTGTGATCACGCTGCCCACCAGGATGCAGGCCGTGCGCTTACCGGCTTCCGGCGATTGGCCTTTGCGACAATGCCGCTTCTGCCAGATGTCCTGGCGTTCGTCGCGGTATCGCGATGCAGGCGCACCAGCACGACGGCTGCCGAGCGCTTCTGACCGAGTGTTGGCTGCGTGCGGAGATCGTGTTGCACGGCACGCTCGGTGCAAGCGACGCTCAAGCCTTTGCAGGCATTCGCAGGCAGCGCTCAATCGTGGCGGTGCCGGTAAGCGCGCTTCAGTGGGGCGCGGCGGGTGCATCGGCGGGGGCCTTGGCCATCGCCTCGGCGGCGGCGATCTTCTGCGTCACCGTCTCGCGTAACGGAGAGGCCTCCGGCAGCAGGTCGCGCAGGTGCCGCCAATGCGTCGCCGCGTTGGCGTAACGGTGTTGCTGGAATTCGCCGATGCCCAGCATCCACAGGGCCCGCTGGTTGTCCGGTTGCTGCGCGAGCACGTGCTCGAGCATGCCGTGCGCGGTCGTGCCGACGGCGAAATCCGCTTGCTGGGCCATGTCCGCTTCGACCCAGCCGAGCAGCGCGTCGCTGTTGTCCGGATCGATCTGCAGCGCCTGTGCATAGGCGTCGCGTGCCTCGGCACTGTGTTGCGACTGTACTGACGCGGCGGCCTGGTCCAGCCAGTGCTGCAGTGCCCGCTGCGCCTCGTCCGGGTCGGGCGCCGGTGCGGCCTGCGCGGGCACGCCGGCAAGTGCGGCCGGATCGCCGACCAGCAGATACAGGCCGGCGCTGGCCAGCGGCAGCGTCACTGCCACCAATCCCGCGGTGCCGAGGCGAAGCGTGCGCGCGCCCGGACGCCGGCGCAGCAGCGGCCGCAGCAGCACGCCCAGCGCGATGCCGAGCATCAGCGTGGCGGCGATGCAGAAGCCGGCCGTCACCATTGTTCTTCCGGTTCCTGTTCCGGCGGCGCCTGCGCCGCTGCGGCGGCCCGGCGCCGCAACGTGGCCACGACCATGGCCGCGCCGCCGAGCAGGAACAGCAGCGGACCGAACCACAGCAGCCAGGTGGCCGGCGCCAGCGGCGGGTCGTAGAGCACGAACTGCGAGTAGCGATCGACCATGTACTGCTTGATCTGCGCATCGCTGCGGCCGGCCTGCAATTGCGCGAATACCTGGTGGCGCAGGTCGCGCGCCAGCGTCGCGTTGGAGTCGGCCAGGTTCTCGTTCTGGCAGACCAGGCAGCGCAATTGCGCGGTCAGGCGCTGGAAGCGCAGTTCCTGTTGCCGGTCCCGGAACGGCAGCGGGTCCACGGCCTGCGCCGCCGCCGGCAGCGCGTGGGCGAGCAACAGTGCAGCCAGGAGCCATCGCCATGGCGCGGTCCATGGCCGGCCGCGCCGCGTCCACGCGCAGCACGCGTTCATCGCCGCGCTCCGTCCAGCGCGGCGATCGCCGGGCGCAGTTCGCCGGCGATCACCGCGGGGGTCAGCACGCCGACGTGCTTGTAGCGGATCACGCCCCGGGCATCGATCAGGAAGGTCTCCGGTGCGCCATAGACGCCGAAGTCGATCGCGCGCTGTCCGTCCTGATCGATCACCACCAGCGCATACGGGTTGCCGTGCTGCGCCAGCCAGGCGCGTGTGTCCTGCGGATCGTCCTTGTAGGCGTAGCCGACCAGGGCCACGCCGAGGTCGTTGGCATGCGCCATCAGCACCGGATGCTCCTCGCCGCAGGCCAGGCACCAGCTGCCGAACACGTTGAGCAGGTAGGGGCGGCCGTGCAATTCGGCGCTGCCGGCGCGTTGTTCGGGGGCATCCAGGCGCGGCAGCGAGAACGCCGGCGCCGGCTTGCCGATCAGCGGCGAGGGCACCTCGCGCGGGTCGTGCGCGCGGCTCCAGTAGATGCCGAAGCCGAACAGCGCGGCCAGCAGCAGAAAGCCGAGTAGGGGCAGCAGCCGGCTCATGGCGCTGCCACCGACGCGGATGTGGCGACGGGCGCGTCAAGCCCGGTGCCGTGCGCGACCGCGTGCGGCGCGCGCAAGCGCCGTGCGCAGGCGCTGACGAAACCGCCGAGCATCATCAGCAGGCCGCCCAGCCAGATCCAGCGGATGAAGGGCTTGTAGTACAGGCGCAGGGTCCAGGCGTTCTCGATGTGCTGGTCGTCCATCGGCTCGCCCAGCGCGACGTACAGATCGCGGGCGACGCCGGCGTCGATCGCCGCCTCGGTCTGGATCCGCTCGCTGGAATACAGGCGCTTCTGCGGATGCAGCACCGCCACCGCCGCACCGTCGCGGCTCACCGTCAGCGTGCCTTGCTCGGCCTTCCAGTTGGGGCCGTCGATCATGCGCACGCCGTCGAAGCGGAACGCGTAGCCGCCGATCTGCGCGCTTTGCCCGGGCGCCAGGCGCACGTCGCGCTCGATCGACAGGCTTTCCGACAGCAGCACGCCGGCCACGAACACCGCCACGCCGGCATGGGCCAGCAACATGCCGGCCAGTTCCGCGGGAAAACGACGGCCGCGTGGCGCTTCGCGCAGGCGCTTGCAGGCGTACAGCGCAGTGCCGACGCCGATCCAGGCCGCGGCGGCGACGCCGGCCACCGCGCGTGCCGAGCCGTCGGTGAGAACGAAGGCGACCAGGGCGCAGGCCAGTGCGGCCAACACGGCGCGCACCGCCACCGTCTGCAGCGCGCCCGCTTCGGTCCGGCCCCAGCGCAGATACGGGCCGAACGGCAGCAGCAGCACCACCGGCAGCATCAGCAGCGGGAACAGCAGGCCGAAGTAGGGCGGGCCGACCGAGACCTTGCCCAGGCGCAGCGCGTCGCCGAGCAGCGGGAACAGCGTGCCCAGCAGCACCATCGCCGCGGCCACGGTCAGCATCAGGTTGCCGACCAGGATCGCGGTTTCCCGCGACAGGGCAGCGAACGGCTTGCCGGCGGCCAGCCGCGGCGCGCGCAGCGCGTACAGCAGCAGCGCACCGCCGATCGCCACGATCAGGAAGCCCAGGATGTACAGACCGCGGCGCGGGTCGGCGGCGAAGGCGTGCACCGAGGTCAGCACGCCCGAGCGCACCAGGAAGGTGCCCAGCAACGACAGCGAGAAGGCCAGGATCGACAGCAGCAGGGTCCAGGCGCCCAGCGCGCCGCGTTTTTCGGTGACCGCCTGGGTGTGGATCAGCGCCGCGCCGACCAGCCACGGCATGAAGCTCGCGTTCTCCACCGGATCCCAGAACCACCAGCCGCCCCAGCCCAATTCGGCATAGGCCCACCAGCTGCCGGCGACGATGCCGGCGGTGAGGAAGCCCCAGGCGACATTGGTCCACGGCCGCGCCCAGCGTACCCAGGCCTGCTGTTGTTCGCCTCCGAGCAGGGCGGCGATGGCGAAGGCGAACGCGACAGAGAAGCCGACGTAGCCGGTGTAGAGCACCGGCGGGTGCAACACCATGCCCGGATCCTGCAGCACCGGGTTGAGTTCGTTGCCGTCCAGCGGCATCGGCGACAGCCGCGCGAACGGGTTGGAGGTGAACAGCACGAATGCCAGGAAGCCGGCGGCGATCAGGCCGAGCACGCCCAGCACGCGCGCGGCGAACGCCTCCGGCAGGTGCCGGCTGCTGCGCGCCAGCAGCAGCGTCCACAGATCGAGGATGGCGATCCACAGCAGCAGCGAGCCTTCGTGCGCGCCCCACACCGCAGCCAGCCGGTAATACCACGGCTGCGCCAGGTTGGCGTTGGCGGCCACGTAGCGCACCGAGAAATCCAGGCGCAGCAGCATGTATGCGAGCAGGGCGAACGCCAGCCAGGCGAACAGCGCCTGCGCGCAGGCGGCCGGCCGCGCCGCCGCCATCAGCGCGCGATCGCCGCGCCAGGCGCCGAGCAGCGGCAGCACGCCCTGCGCCAGCGCCAGCAGCAGGGCCAGGATCAGTGCGAACTGGGCCAGTTCGGCAATCATCGCGGCAAGGCGGCCGGGCGCGGCCAGCGCAGCGCGGCGCGGTGGGGCGACAGGCGCGTCATGGCGTCGCGGACGTAGCGGTCGACGCGGAACCCACCGCCGCAGTGCGACCCTGGTGGGCCTGCGCCATCGCGTCTTTGAGTTCCTGCGGCATGTAGGTCTCGTCGTGCTTGGCCAGCACCTCGGTGGCGACGAAATCGGCGCCATGCAGCGAGCCGGTGGCGATCACCGCCTGGTTGTCGCGGAACAGGTCCGGCAGGATCCCGGTATAGGCGACCGCGGTGGCGCCGGACTTGTCGATCACGGTGAACTCCACCCGCAACGAATCGGCGCTGCGCCGGATCGAGCCGGCCTTGACCATGCCGCCGAGGCGGAACACGCGGTAGCCGTCGGCCTGGCCGGCCTGCACCTGGCTCGGTGTGAACAGGTAGCTGATGTTGTGCTGCAGGGCCAGCACGAACAGGCCGGTGGCGAGCGCGGCTGCGCCCAGCACCAGCAGCACGAGCAGCAGGCGGCGCTTACGGGTGGGAGTCATCGGCGCTACCGGGCAAGCGGGAAGACGCGCCGCGCTGGCGCCGCGCCTGTTCGCGCAGCAACTGCGCGCGCGTCTCGGCGAGCAGGCGCCGCTGCCGCCAGCGCGGCAGCAGCGTGTCCAGCAGCAGCACCAGCAGGAACAGCGCGTAGGCGCTCCACACATAGGCGCCGTAGCCGCCCATCGCCCAGAAGCCGCTCATGCCGCGCGCTCCGCCGGCAGTGCCGTCACCGGCACCGCCGCGGATGCGGGTGCGGCCAGCGCGAGCGCGCGCACCCAGCCCTTGCCGCGCTCCAGCGCCAGCAGGTCGGTGCGCATGCGCCCGAGCAGGCTGGCCAGGTAGTAGCACTTGCTCGCCAGCACCGCAGTCAGCAGCGGCCACAGCATCGCCAGCGGCATTTTCGACGGGCCGAGCACGCGCACCGTGGAGCCCTGGTGCAAGGTGTTCCACCAGACCACGGAGAAATGCACGATCGGCAGGTTGATCAGTCCGACCAGCGCCAGCAGCGCCGCGGCGCGCGCGCCCTGGCGCGGATCCTCGATCGCGCGGTACAGGCCGATCACGCCCAGGTACAGGAACAGCAGCACCAGTTCCGAGGTCAGCCGCGCGTCCCAGGTCCACCACGTGCCCCACATCGGCTTGCCCCACAGCGAGCCGGTGCACAGGGTGATGAAGGTGAACGCCGCGCCGATCGAGGCGGAGGCCATGCATGCCACTTCCGCCAGCTTGACCCGCCAGACCAGGGCGACGAAGCCGGCCGCGCCCATCGCGGCATACACGAACAGGCTCATCCAGGCGCTGGGCACGTGGATGAAGATGATCCGGTAGGCGTCGTGCTGCTGGTAGTCCGGCGGCGCCAGCACCAGGCCGCCGTAGAACGCCACCGCGCCGAGCAGCAGCGCCGCGCCCAGCGCCCACGGCCGGATCGCGCCGGCGACGCGGTAGAACGTCGCCGGCGAGGCCAGCCGATGCATCCATTGCGGAATCCACTTGGCCATGGCGGCGAGGCTCAACGCGCCGCGGTGGCGGCGCGGGGCAGCGCCTGCACCGCGGCGGCGGCATCCACCTGCAGCAGGCCGTCGCGTTGCCGGCTGGTCCGGCGCAGCAGCTCGTGCACGCTGCGCGCGTCCAGCTGCGGCGCCAGCGCCAGCAGCAGCGCGACCACGCCGCTGACGTGCGCGGTGGCCATCGACGAGCCGGAGGTGAAGTCGTAGCCGCCGTTGGGCTGGGTGGTCAGGATGTCCTCGCCCGGGGCGCTGAGCACGCCCGGCGGCGGCGGGGTGGGGCTGCTGCTGCGTACCACGATGACCCCGGGGGTGGCATCGGGAAAGCCGTCCAGGCGGCCGTCCGGCGGCATCGCCGCGACCACGATGCGGCCCTGCTGCAGCAACTGCTCGAGCAGCTTGCGCAGCAGCGGATCGGCCGGGCCGCCCAGGCTCAGGTTGATGATGCGCGTGCGGGTGTCGCCGATCGCGACCAGCGCCTTGGCCAGGGTGAAGGAATTGCAGCCGGCGCCGGCGCCGGCGCGCTGCGGATACCAGCAGGCCTTGTACACATCGAGCACGGCTTTGGGCGCCATGCCGACGATGCCGAGATGGTTGTTGCTGCCGGCGGCGATGATCCCGGCCACTTCGGTGCCGTGATGGTCGCGGTTGAACGCCGTGGGATCGGCGCCGACCAGGTCGCGCACGTCGCGTAGCCGGCCCTTCAGGTCCGGGTGGGCGGTGTCCACGCCGGTATCGACGATGGCCACGCCCACGCCCTGGCCCTGGCTCAGCACCTGCGCGGTGGCGGCGTTGGTCGCGGCGAAGCCGCGTTGCATGTCCACGTAGGGATCGTTGTAGCGCAGCGGCTGCGCGGACTGGGCCGGCGGCGGCGCGTCGGCGTAGGTGGCGAAATCCTGCAGCGGCTGCGACAGCGCGACGCGCTCGTCCTTGGCCAGCTCGGCGAGCAGCGCGTCGCGCTGTACGCCCGGCGCCGGCTCCAGCACCACGCAGTAGACGCCGAGCGGCTTGATCGGCCAGCCGGTCACCTGGCGCAGGCCGTAGCGCTGGGTCAGCGCGTCCAGCGTCGCCGCCGCCTGGGTGCCGGCGCCGTAGTACTTGGAAGAGGCATAGCCGATCAGGTTGGAACCGGCATGCCGGCCCGGGGCGGCCATCGGGTTGGCCACCGCGAGCACGATCTGGCGCTGGCTGTCCAAGGCCGGCGAGGCGTCCACGGTCGGGGTCTTCGCCGGCGCCGCAGGTGCCGCGGGCGCAGCGGCGGCACTGCGCCCGCCATGGGCGCAGGCGCCGAGGGCGAGGCAGGCGACGAGCAAACAGGCGCGACGCAGGTTCATGGTGCGGAAATCGGCTCCGCCAGGCGGATGCCGGGCGTCGCACGCAGCTGCTGCACGCTGCGCTGCGGCTGCGCCGGCGAGCCGGCCTGCACCGGCACCACGGTGTAGGCGCCGGCGCCATTGGGGCCGCCGACCACACGCAGCTGCAGCTTGCGCAGCACGGCGTCCCAGTCGGCCAGGGTCATGCGCGCATCCGGCACCACGCGGATCGCGTCGCTCGCCAACGGCTGCGCGGTGTCGCTGAGGGTGCGGTAGCTGGTGCCCTGGCCCTGGTCGCTGGCGGACAGCCTGACCCCGAGCACGCCCAGCCCGACCGCCTGCACCAGCGCCGCGGCGACCAGCGCCCGCGTGGTCCAGCTGGAACGCACGCGCGCCGGCAGGCGCTGCGGCTCGGGCGCGTCGAGGCGGCCGAGCAGGCGCTGCAGCCCGGCCTCGGCATCCACCGGCACGTCGCTGGGCAGCGACATCGCCATGCGCAGCCGGCTCTGCTGCGCGAACTCGGCGCTGCAGAAGCTGCACTTGGCCAGATGCGCGATCAGCCACTCGTGTTGTTCTTCCGTGGCGCTGGCCTGCAGCACCCACGGCATCAGTTCCCAGGCATGCGAGCACTCGTTGCCCGGCTCGTTGAAGCCTGTCTTCATGACACGCTCTCCGTCAGAGGGGAAGCGCCGCCGGCCAATCCCGGCAGCACGTTGCGCAGCTTGACCCGGGCATGGAACAGCCGCGCCTTGATCGTGCCCACCGGGCACTGCATGATCGCAGCCACTTCTTCCAGCTTGTGGCCCAGGCCGTAGACCAGTTCGACCACCAGGCGCTGGTCGGTCGACAACCGCTCCAGGCCCTTGCCCAGCCAGTCGCGCAGTTCGCGGTCCTCGTCCGGGTCGGCGGCGGAAGAGAAGTGTTCTTCGGCGCTCACCCCGTCCTCGATCGCCTCGTCGCTGTGGTGGCGGATCGCCTTGAGCCCGCAGCGGTAGGCGATGCCCATGATCCAGGTCGAGACCTGCGAGTCGCCGCGGAAATCGCCGGCCTTCTGCCAGGCGATCCAGAAGCAGTCGTTGATCGCTTCCTCGATGATGTCCGGGCGCCGGGTCAGCCGCGACAGGAACCGGCACAGGCGCCCGTGGTAGTTGCGGTACAGGGTGGCCAGCGCATCGCGGTCGCCGCCGGCCATGCGCCGGAGCAGCATGCGGTCGGTGGCATCGCCTAGTGGATCGGTGTCGGTCATGGAGGGCGGGCTTGGCAACGGGCACCGGTATGTGCCAGGTCGGCACGGAAAGGTTGCGTGCGGGTCAGAAGGCGCGCGACACGGTGACCACCCACGGCCAGATCCCGTTGCCGCGCCTGGCGTAGATGCTGCGCGCGTCGCTGAATACGCGGTCGACCTCAACGCTCCAGGCGCCGGCGTTCCACATCAGCCCGGCGTGGCCGTAGCTGTAGTGGTCGGCGTAGTCCAGCCCGTACAGCGCCGGCGGGGCCTGGCTGATGCCGATCCCGGCCGACAGCGACAGCCGCCCCGGCAGCGGCTGGTGCACGGTGAGATCGGCGGCGCGGTACCAGCTGCCGCGGTAGCTGTCGGGCAATTCGAACACGGCCAGCGACACGCTCAGCCGGTCCCGGTACGACCAGCCGAGACTGGCCTCGTTGCGGTTGAACAGGCGGTTGATGCGGTTGCCGGGGTAGTCGTAGCGCAGCAGCGTGGCCTGCATCTGCCAGCTGTCGGACAGGGTCCAACTGCGCGATAGCTCGATCGTGGTCAGCAGCTGCTGGCCCGGCGCGTCCAGCGCCGTACTGGCGGACGCGCCCAGCGACCAGCCCGGCGCGGGCAGCCAGTAGCCGGCCAGCTGCAGCGACGGGGTGTCGGCGGTCACCGCGATGCCGCGATCGACCAATTGCGAACTGAGCCCGACCGCGCCACCGAGCTTGGCCGCCAGCGCCGTGCCCGGCAGGCCCAGCGCCACCGCCAGTGCCAGCGTGCCGCGCAGCGGGCGCCGGCGCGCCACGCGCTGCGCCAGGTCAGCTGCGGCCGCGGTCATGCCGGTGTGAGGATGCCCATGCATGGCGTCGCTCGCGCCGGTGGGTCCTGGCGGTCGGGAGCGCGGTCGCAGGCAGGATCGTCGGGGACAGGGAGCCGGCGGCGGAGGGGCGGTTGTGCACGGTCGCTCGATGGTCGCGGGTCGGATCGCAGGGGACGCCAGGGCGCGTGGCAGCGGCAACGCCGGAGCGCCCGCCGTGTGGACGGTCGCCATTATCGGCATTGCGGACTGGCGGCGGCACGGCACCCACCCGGCGCCGGGCGCCGGGTTCAGTTTCGACTATGCCGGGACCGGGGGCCGACTTCAATGCAGGGTATTGAGATAGGCGATGAGGTCCTCGAGCTGCTTGCTGTCGTCTAGCCCGTCGTACTTCATGTTGGCGCCGGGAATGCCCTTGGACGCGGGCTGGGCCAGGTAGCTGCGCAGCTTGTCGTCGCTCCAGGTCCACTGGGTCTTCTTCATCGCGTCCGAATAGCGGTAGTCGGGCACGCTGCCGGCGCTGCGCCCGACCACACCGAACAGGGTCGGGCCTTTCTTGTTCTTGCCCGGCGCCGCGCTGTGGCATTCGGCGCACTCGGTGGCGAACACGCCGGCGCCGGGCAGGCCGCCGCCGGCATGCGCGGCGGGCGCGAGTACGGCGCCGAGCGGCAGCAGGCTGGCCATCAGGGTGCACCACAGGGGAAATGCGTTGGCTGGTTTCATGACGATCCGTACGTGGGGGAAAGGTGTGCTCAGAACGCGAGGCTCAGCGCCAGCGAGAACTGGTTGAGGTCGTGCGGGCGGGTCACCGGCAGGGCGCCGAACACGTTGCCGGTGGTGCCGTTGAACTTGCTGAAACGGAACCAGGTGGCCGACAGGCGCAGGTTGGCGATCGAGGTGAACGAGTCGTCCTTGCCGAACGGCGCCCACGACGCGCTGATCAGGTTGCTGGTGGTGTCCGGCGTGCCGTAGGGGCTGTAGCGGAACGGATCGGCCGAGCCGGTGTTGATGAAGTGCGCCAGCAGCAGGCCGTAGGTCTGCCGGTAGGTGTAGCTGACGTTGATCGACTGGTCGCGGATGCTGCCGCGGCGCAGCCCGGCCACGCTCGGGTCGTCCGGGTCGATCGCCGCGCTGCCGTAGCGGCGGCGCTCGTAGATGTTGAGATAGCCGAGCTTGAGGATGTGCTCGCGGGTGCCCAGGAACTGGTAGTTCAGGTCGTAGCCCAGGTCGGTGAAGTCGTCGCGCGGGCCGGTGCTGCGCGGCAGCTGGCGACGGGTGGTCAGGGCGACCACGCCGGCGGAGAAGAACTGTTTCTTCATGTCCTTCATGTAGCTCAGGCGCAGATAGCCGGTGTCGCTGAGCTTGCCCGGGTCCCCGCCGACCGCGTAGCCGAGGTCGTCCTGGGTGGACACCGGCAGCGCGTTGTAGGTGCCGATCTCGCCGTACCAGTTGCGGTCGTACACGCCATAGAGGCTGGTGCCGATCACCCGGTTGGACAGCGAGGACTGGTTGAGCAGGGTGGTGGAGCTGGCATAGGCCGAGGCCGGCCCCAGGCCGGAGGCGTTGGGCAACACGCCGATCGGGTCCTGGCTGCCGGGGTTGTTGTTGACGCTGACCCCGAGCAGCGCGTCCTTGCCGCCGAGCTTGAAGGTCTTGGCGACGAAGCGCAGGTCCACGTTGTCCAGCTTGGTGGTGAATTTGTCCTTGCCGTTGTTGGTGCTGGAGACCTTGATGTAGCCGCCGATGTTGTCGGTGACGCGGCCGGCCAGGTACAGATCGCCCTCGCTGAGCTGGTTGTTGGTCTTGCCGCGCACCGGCACGCTGCGGGTGCCGGTGAGCTGCGCCGAGGCCGGGATCTTGGTGCCGTTGCCGTCGCTGTCGGTATAGCCGTTGAGCTTGAAGCGCATGCCGTACGGGGTCAGCGCCGGGCCGTAGGCGCCGATGTGGCAGTCCGCGCAGGAGGAGCCGGTCTGCCGCGCGAACGCCGGCACCGCCGCGGCGCGCGGGCTGACCAGCAGCAACAGCGAGCCCAGCGTGGTCCACAGCAGCACATGCTCGGCGCCACGCAACGGGCCGGGACGGAAGAAGGAAGAAGGAGACGGGGCGGTCTGCATGCGATGGGTCCTTGAGCGGGTCGGCGCGGGGCGCGGACGAGGGAAGGGCGGAGGCGCGGCTCAGCCGCGGCGGAAGCGCAGCATTCGCCGCAGGGTGTCGTCGCGGCGCACGAAGTGGTGCCACAGCGCGGCGCCGATATGCAGCAGGATCAGGCCGAGCAGCGCCCAGGCGGCATACACGTGCCAGGCGCCGAGCGTGTCGGCCAGATCCGGATCGGGCGCGACCAGCTCCGGCAGCGTGGCGGCGAACAGATGCACCGGCTTGCCCATGGACTGGCTCAGCGCCCAGCCCAGCACCGGCAGGGTCAGCAGCAACGCGTACATGACCACGTGGGTGAGTCCGGCAAGCGCACGCAGCAGCGGCGAGGCCGCATCCGGGTCGTGGCGTTTGCCCAGGCGCAGGCGCAGCGCCACACGCAGGAAGAACAGGCCGAGCACGAACAGGCCGAAATGCCGATGTCCCTCCAGCAACCACTGGCGTACCGCGCGGCCTTCGACCTCTTCGCGCAGCAGGATCAGGCCCGCCGCCAGCACCAGGCACAGCACGGTGAGCCAGTGCAGCAGCACCATCGGCCGCGGCAAGCCTGCGGCTGCGGAGGTGCGCGGCGGATGCTCTGCCGCGTCAGGGGGAGGGATGCCGTCGTCGGCCTGCGTGGATGAAGTCATGGTGGCGAACCCTGCCCAGGTCGTGTCGATGGAATGCGCGCTGCCGTTCGCGGCGTCGTGCTGCGCCACCCCGCTGGCAGCGCAGGCGCTGGCGCAGTGGTGGTCGCAGATGGGTGCCGGGGGCGCGGCAAAAGGTTGCGTCGGCGTGGCGGCGGCCCTGGCAGCGGCGCTGCACGTGCAGGGCGCAACCTTTCCGCGGCACGCCGGCACTCAGCCTGGTAACTCCGCGTCGGAGTCCGTGTCGGACACACTATGGCAATCGAACGAATCCAGTTGCGCACGCACGGCGACGAGCGCGGTCTGCTCGTGGCCCTGGAGCAGCAACGCGACGTGCCTTTCGACATCCGGCGCGTGTATTACCTGTTCGCGACCAAGCACGGCGTGCACCGCGGGCAGCACGCACACCGCCATCTGAATCAACTGGCGGTGGCCCTGCACGGCTCGGTGTCGTTCCTGCTCGACGACGGCAGCGGACCGGTGCAGGTGGTGCTCGACGACCCTTCCCAGGGCCTGCTGCTCGGCAACATGGTGTGGCGCGACCTGTACGATTTCAGCGCCGACTGCGTGCTGATGGTGCTGGCCGACCAGGCCTACGATCCGGCCGACTACATCCTGGACTACGACGAGTTCCTGCGCGAAGCCGCGGGCGAACGCAGGCAGGAGGCGTAGGGCCATGGCGAAACCGCTGGTCATCATCGGCGCGGGCGAACTGGCCCAGATCGCCTGCGAGTACTTCAGCCACGACAGCGACTACGACGTGCTCGCCTTCAGCGCCGAGCGCGACTACCTCGCCGCGCCGACGCTGGCCGACCGGCCGGTGGTGGCGTACGAAGACCTGGAACAGCTGTATCCGCCGGGCGAGGTCGAGGCCTTCGTGGCGATTCCCGCCAGCGGCCTCAACCGCCTGCGCATGCGTTTCTTCCTCGACGCCAGGCGCCGCGGCTATCGCCTGGCCAGCTACGTCAGTTCGCGCGCCTTCGTCTGGCGCAATGCGCAGCTGGGCGAGAACTGTTTCGTGTTCGAAGGCAATGTAGTGCAGCCGTTCACCCGCATCGGCGACAACTGCATCCTGTGGAGCGGCAACCATATCGGCCACCGCACGGTGATCCACGACCACGTGTTCGTCGCCTCGCATGCGGTGATTTCCGGCTATTGCGAGATCGGCCAGGGCAGTTTCATCGGGGTCAACGCCACCTTCAGCGACGGGGTCAAGGTCGCCGCGGACAACGTGATCGGCGCCGGCGCGCTGGTCACCCGCGACACCGAGCCGGGGCGCGTCTACGTCGGTGCGCCGGCGCGCGCGGTGGCCGGCAAGTCCAGCTTCGACGTGACGCTCTGACGCCATGTTCGATTGGAGCAAGCGCGGCCTGGCGTTCGCGACCGCACGCGACGGCGTCGGCGGCTGGATGCGGCATTCGGCGCTGACGCCGACGCCGTATCGCCTGGACGCCGAGCTGATCCGGGTCTACGCCGGCTTTCGCGACGCGGCCGGGGTCAGCCGCATCGGCTACGTCGATGTGCGCGGCGACGATCCGACCCGGGTGGTGCGGGTCAGCGCCGTGCCGGTGCTGGACATCGGCCGCGACGGTTGCTTCGACGACAACGGCATGATCCTCGGCGACGTGGTCGCCGCGCCGGACGGGCTGTACATGTTCTATGTCGGCTTCCAGCGCGTGGCCAAGGCCAAGTTCCTCGCTTTCACCGGATTGGCGGTGTCTCAGGACGGCGGCGAGACCTTCCAGCGCCGCCAGGACACGCCGCTGCTGGACCGCGCGCCCGGGCGCAGCACCATCGCCGCGGTGCATTCGGCGCGCTACGAGGACGGCCGCTGGCGGCTGTGGTACGCGGTCGGCGACGACTGGGAGCAGATCGGCGGCACGCCGTTCCCGCGCTATCACATCCGCTACACCGAGACCGACGACCTGCAGGCGATCCCGCGCCAGGACACGCCGTGCCTGCAACCGCAGGGCAGCGAATACCGCATCGGCCGGCCGCGCGTGTACCGGTACCAGGGCGGCTACCTGATGTACTTCACTCGCGGCAATGTCGGCGGCGCGTATTTCCCCGGCGTGGCGCGCAGCGCCGACGGCCGCCACTGGCAGCGTTGCGACGAGGCCTTCGGCCTGGCGCTGTCGCCCGATGGTTGGGACGCGCGCACGCTGTGCTATCCGGCGCTGATCCGGCATCGCGACCGCGTGCTGATGTTCTACAACGGCAACGACATGGGCCGCGACGGCTTCGGCGTGGCGATGGCGCCGCTCGCGCAGGACGCAGGCGAGGGGAGCGGCGATGTATTCGGTTAGAGCCTATTGCGCCGAGGATGCGCCGGCCTGGGACGCGGTGATCGCCGCATCCCGCAACGGCAACCTGCTGCACCGGCGCGGCTACATGGACTACCACGCCGAGCGCTTCGTCGATGCCTCGCTGCTGGTCGAACGCGGCGGCGTGCCGGTGGCCGTGTTCCCGGCCAACATCGAGGGCACACGCGTGGTCAGCCACGCCGGGCTGAGTTATGCCGGGCTGCTGTCCGTGCACGGGCTGCGCGCGGCGGCGACGCTGGACGTGTTCGAGCGGATCGCCGCGCACTACCGCGCCGAGGGCGTGCACGAGCTGGTCTACAAGGCCGTGCCGCACCTGTTCCACAGGTCGCCGGCGGAAGAGGATCTCTACGCCCTGCATCGGCTTGGCGCGCGGTTGCAACGCCGCGACCTGTCCTCGGCGATCGCCTTGCGCGAGCGGCCGCCCTTCGCCGCCGAACGGCGGCGCTCGATCGGCAAGGCGCGCAAGGCCGGCCTGCGCGTGCAGCGCAGCGACGATCCGGCCCGGTTCCATGCGCTGTTGAGCGAGGTGCTGCAGCGCCACGGCGCCACGCCCACCCACAGCCTGCAGGAACTGCGCCTGCTGTGCGGGCGCTTTCCGGAGCATCTGCTGCTGTACGAGGTACACGATGGCGATGCGCTGCTGGCCGGGACGCTGCTGTACGACTTCGGCCACGTGGTGCACACGCAGTACCTGGCCTGTTCCGAACAGGGCCGGCGCGTGGACGCGCTGAGCCTGCTGCTGGCCGAGCTGATCGAAGAGCGCTACGCGCAGCGCGACTACTTCAGTCTCGGCATTTCCACCGAGCAGCAGGGCCAGGTGCTCAACGACGGCCTGGTCACGCAGAAGGAACGTTTCGGCGCGCGCGGCGTGGTCCACGATTTCTACGCCTGGGACCTGCGATGAGCGTGCCGTTCCTGGACCTGCGCGCGCTCAACGCCCGCCATGCGGACGAACTGAAGGCCGCGGCCGCGCGGGTCATCGACTCGGGCTGGTACGTGCTGGGCGAGGAGCTCGACGCATTCGAGCGCGAGTTCGCCGGCTATTGCGGCAGCGGGCATGCGATCGGCGTGGGCAACGGCATGGACGCGCTGACCCTGATCCTGCGCGGCTACCGCGAGCTGGGCCGGTTGCGCGACGGCGACGAGGTGATCGTGCCGGGCAACACCTTCATCGCCAGCTTCCTGGCGATCAGCGAGAACCGCTTGCTGCCGGTGCCGGTGGAGCCGGACCCGGTCAGCTTCAACCTGGATCCGGCCAGCGTGGAGCGCGCGATCGGCCCGCGCACGCGGGCGATCATGGCGGTGCACCTGTACGGCCAGCTGGCGGACATGGACGCGCTGCGGACGCTGGCGCGGCAGCATGGCTTGTTGCTGATCGAGGACGCGGCGCAGGCGCATGGCGCGCGCCTGCACGGCCGCCACGCCGGCAGTTTCGGCGACGCCGCCGGCTTCAGCTTTTTCCCCGGCAAGAACCTGGGCGCGCTCGGCGATGGCGGCGCGGTGACGACCGACGATTCCGAGCTGGCGGCGCGGATCCGGATGCTGCGCAACTACGGGTCGGACATCAAATACCGGCACCTGGTGCAGGGCGTGAACTCGCGCCTGGACGAACTGCAGGCGGCGCTGCTGCGGGTCAAGCTGAGCTACCTGGACGCCGACGTCACCCTGCGCCGCGATGTGGCGCGGCGCTATCGCGCCGGCATCGTGCATCCGCAGCTGCAGTTGCCACAGGTGGCCGACGAGGCGGCGCACGCCTGGCATCTGTTCGTGGTCCGCTGCGCCCGGCGCGACGCGCTGCAACGCCATCTGCTGGCCAGCGGCATCCACTGCCTGGTGCACTATCCGCTGCCGCCGCACCGGCAGCCGGCCTATGCCGCGCTGAGCGGACGCAGCCTGCCGCTGTGCGAACAGCTGCACCGCGAGGTGCTGAGCCTGCCGATCGGGCCGACCCTGGATGCGGACGCGGTGGAGCAGGTGATCGCCGCCTGCCTGGCGTTCGAGTCCGGCGCCGCATGAACGTGCTGCGCAGCGGCCTGTACAGCGGCGCGGCCACCGCGGCCAAGCTGCTGGCCGCGTTGCTGGTGCTGAAGCTGGTCGCGGTCTACGCCGGGCCGGCCGGCGTGGCCCGGCTTGGCCAGTTCACCAGCCTGATGTCGCTGCTGGCGGTGCTGGCCGGCGGCGGCATCGGCGCCGGCATCGTCAAGTACGTCGCCGAGTACCGCGATGACACGCAGACGCTGGCGCGGCTGCTGGGCGCGGCGCTGGGCTATGCGTGCTGCGCCGCCTGCGCGATGGGGCTGGTCGCGCTGCTGTTCAGCCGCCAGATCGCGCAGCGCCTGCTCGGCGATCCGCAGTACCAGAGCCTGATCTGCGTGCTGGCCGTAGCCCAGCTCGGCATCGCCCTGGTCAACTACATCCTGGCCGTGGTCAACGGTTTCATGGACGTGCGCCGGCTGGCCTTCATCCAGGTCGCCGGCTCGGTGCTCAGCGTGCTGGTGGTGCTGTGGCTGTCGCGCTGGCTGCAGCTGTACGGCGCGCTGCTGGCCTTGGTCGCCGGGCAGGTGCTGTGGCTGTGCGCCGGCCTGCCGGCGCTGTGGCGCAGCCCGTACTTCCGCCGCGACATGCTGTGCATCCGCTTCGATGCGGAGATGACCCGGCGCCTGGCCGCGTTCTCGGTGATGACCCTGACCTCGGCACTGCTGCCGCTGCTGGTCAACATCGGCGTGCGCGACCACCTGGCCGGGCGCTTCGGCTGGCAGCAGGTCGGCTACTGGCAGGCGGTGAGCAAGGTCTCCGAGGCCTATCTGCTGTTCTTCACCACTGCGATCAACGTCTATTACCTGCCCAAGCTGGCGGCGTTGCGCGACCGTGCCGGGCTGCTGCTGGAACTGCGCAGCGCCTACCGCTACGTGCTGCCGGCGGTGATCGCCCTGGCCGCGGCGATCTATCTGTGCCGCGAATGGCTCACGCGGCTGCTGTTCGCCGCCGACTTCGCCGCCGCCGCGCCGCTGTACGCGCCGCAGCTGGTCGGTGACGTGATCAAGATCGCCTCGTTCGTCCTGTCGTACCTGATGCTGGCCAAGGCGATGACGCGGCTGTTCGTGGTTTCCGAATGCGTGTTCGCCGCCAGCTATCTGGGGCTGGTCTATCTGTTCACCGCGCGCATGGGCCTGATCGGGGCGGCCTACGCGTTTGCGGTCAACTATGCGCTGTACCTGGCGTTCAACGTCGTGGTGGTGCGGCGCTATCTGGGAGGGTTGCGCTGATGGACGAACGCGGACTGCGCGGCGAGATGCCGCTGGTGTCGGTGCTGGTGCCGGCGTACAACCACGAACGCTTCGTGCAGCGCTGCCTGGACAGCGTGCTGGAGGACCCGTATCCGAACAAGGAGCTGGTGATCGTCGACGACGGCTCCAGCGACGCCACCGCCGCACGCATCGCCGAGTGGATCGCGCTGCATGGACAGCGCATCCCGGTACGCTTCTGGCCGCGCGAGAACCGCGGCATCGCCGCCACGCTGAACCATCTGGTGGCGATGGCCAGCGGCGAGTTCCTGCGCCTGGGCGCCAGCGACGACTACCTGCTGCCGGGCGGCCTGGCCGCACAGGTCGCCTATCTGCGCGCTTCGCCAGGCAAGACCGCGGTGATCGGCGATGCGGTGGTGGTCGATGCGGACGGGCGCCTGCTGCACCAGAGCAGCATGCGCGACCTGCACGGCGTGGACAAACGCCTGTACCTCAGCGACGCCGGCATCCGCCGCGCGGTGATCCGGCACTGGGCGGTGAGCGGGGCGGTGGCCCTGGTCCGGCGCAGCGCGCTGCAGGCGCGCGTGGCCTGGGACGAAGAACTGCATATCGAGGACTGGGACTTCTTCCTGCGCCTGGTCGCGCGCGACGCGCTGGGCTTCATCGACGTCGGCGTCTGCGCGTACCGGCTGCACGGCGCCAACGCCAGCAGGACCCGGCACCTGCCCAGCCGCCTGGCCAATCTGACCGAGTCGCGGCAGGTGGCACTGCGCCGCGCCGCGCTGTTCGATGCGCCGTGCCGCACGTTGCTGCATGCGCAGGCGCATTACATCGCGGCCAAGATCGCGTTCCTGCGGCGCCAGCCGGCCGCACTGGGCGGGCACCTGCTGGCGCACGCCTGGCTGTCGCTGCTGGCACGCATGCGGCCGGTCGCAGCGGCCCCGCTGGCGGAGCGCGCATGAAGCGCCTGCTGCGCCTGCCGTCGAGCTATTTCGGCCTGCCGCTGCTGTTCAGTTGCGCGCTGACCCTGCTCAGCTTCGATCTGCCGCCCGGCTATGCCGCCGGCATCGCCTTGCTCGCCGCCGCGGCCGCAACCACGCTGCTGCTGGACGCGCTGCACGGCATCCGCCTGCCGCCGCTGGCCGCGTTTCGCGCGCGCCGCTATGCCGGTACCCGCGAGGCCTTCGTCGCGCTGTGCCTGGCCGCGCTGGTCGGCGTGTTCTGCGTGCTGGACCTGGCGCTGTTCCCGATTCCGCTGTTCACCAATCCGTCCGCGTATGCCGACCTGACCCCGCTGCATGCGCACGTGCGGCACCTGTCCAACATGTGCTGGATCCTGCCGCCGATCGCGCTGCTGTGCGTGCGCGACAAGGCACTGCGCAGCGCGATGATCGTCGCCGGCTTCGTGTTCCCGGTACTGGTGATCGACCGCAACCGCATCTTCGCCGCGTTGTTCAGCTTCGCGCTGCTCCTGCTGCTGCGGCGCGACCCGGCGCGGCCGCTGCCTTGGAAGTCCATCGTCGCCTTGCTGGTCGCCGGCGGCGCGGCGTTCTCGGTGCTGGGCGCGCTACGCTCCGGCTCGCTGGATTCGGTGACGCTGCCGTTCGGCGCGCTGTACCGCGCCGCGCCGCAAGGCATCAAGTGGCTGCTGCTGTACATCGGCGCCGGCCCGTACAACTTCGGCGCGATGCTGGCCAAGGACTATGTCAACGCCAGCTTCCTGGTCAACCAGCTGGTGCCGCTGAGCGGCTCGATCGCCACCGCCGGCACCGGCATTCCGCTGGATGCGCCGAACATCAACGTCGGCACCGAGTTCTTCCCGTTCCTGCTGGCCGGCGGCGCCGGCGCCGCGCTGGCGGCGATGCTGGCGCTGTATGCGGCGCTGCTGTGGAGCGTGCGCCTGCTCGGCCGCAACGTGTCGCTGTTCAACCTGCTGGTGTTCCTGCGCATCGCCTATGCCTGCCTGATGTCGCCGTTCGCGCCGCAGGCCTTCACCTGGACCAATGCCGGCTTCATCGCGCTGTGCCTGGTCCTGCATGCCTGCAGCGCGCTGCTGCCGAACCGCCACGCGGCGCTGGCGGCAGCGCCGGGCAGGGCGGGGCAGGCGCCGTCGCCACCTTTTTCTCCGGGAAATGCCTTGCCATGAAAGAAGACGAAATCTACCTGATCGACCTGTGGCGGATCCTGCGGCGCGAGTGGACATGGTGCGTGCTGCCGCTGCTCGCGGCGCTGGCGCTGGCGTTCGCGTTCCTGCAGATCGCGCCGCGCCAGTGGCAGGCCACCGCATGGGTGCAGGTCGGCGAATTCGGCCCGACCCCGGCCGGCCGCGATCCCAAGCTGGAGCCGTTCCAGCGCGTGATCGAGCGGATCAAGACCCGGCTGTTCCAGGACCAGGTGTTGCAGAGCCTGGGCCTGCCGTTGAACGGGCGCGCGGCCGCGCTGTACCGCAGCAGCCTGAAACTGGATCCGGATCCCTACGCCAACCTGATCGAATTGAGCCTGCGTGCCGATTCGGCGCAGCAGGCGCGCGCCCTGGCCACGGCGACCACGGCGCAGCTGCAGGCGCTGCATCGGCGCATCCAGGCCGTGCCGATGCAGCAGACGCGCGAACGCCTGCAGGACATCGGCAGCGAACTCGCCGCGACCCAGGCCGAGCGCGCGCGCTTGCTGCAACAGCAGGCCGAGGGCAAGGGCAGCGTCGAGCAACAGCTGCTCGGCAACATGCTGTTGTCGGAGAAGAACGCGACCATCCGCAGCCTGAAGTCCGAGCGCGACGACCTGCTCGCCCGGCTCGGCGCGCGCTATACCTACGACACCTCCGCGCCATGGGCGGCGTACGTGCCCGCACGCCCCGCATTCCCTAATCCGGTGTTGGTGTTGGCGGTGGGGCTGATGCTGGGCATCGGACTCGGGGTGTTCGCCGCGATCGTCCGCAATGCGCTGCGCCGCCGGCAGGCCGCACGCACGCCGCAACCTGCGCTGGCCGGCAGCGGCGCATAAGCGCGACCACGCACGGCGCCGCTCGCCGCGATTCAACCAAACCGCCCGCCATCCGCACTCACTGGCATACCGTGCGATCCGCGCTTGCGGGCGCCACGGCAGTTTCCGACGACGACGGCAGGCGAGTGGAGAGTGGATGTGACTGCGAATGGCAAGCCCGGCGCCGCTGCGCGCGCGGCGACGATCGATCCGGCGCTGCTGCTGGAGACCCAGCGCGCCTTCGATAGCGTCGCCGCCGACTACGACGGCCCGCGCGGCAACAACGAGCTGATCCAGCGCATGCGCAGCACGCTGTGGGACACGGTGGCCGCGCAGTTGCCGGTCGGCGCGCGGCTGATCGACCTGGGCTGCGGCACCGGCCTGGACGCCCACGAGTTCGCGCAGCGCGGCTACCGGGTGCTGGCCACCGACTGGTCGCCGCAGATGGTGGAACGCACCCGGCAGCGGGCGCAGGACCCGGCGCTGCACGGTCGGCTCAGCGTGGCGCACGTCGGCATCCAGCAACTGGACCGCATCGACGGCGAGTTCGACGGCATGTATTCCAACTTCGGCCCGCTGAACTGCGCGCCGGACCTGCCCGCGGTGGCCGCCGAATGCGCGCGCCTGCTGCGCCGCGACGGGCGCCTGGTGTTCTCGGTGATCGGGCGCCTGTGTCCGTGGGAAGTGGGCCATTACACGCTGCGCGGGCGCCTGCGCCGGGCGGCGGTGCGTGGCGCGCGCGGCGTCACCGCGGTGGGCATGAACGGGCACACGATCTGGACCTGGTACTACCTGCCGCGCGAGTTCTACCGCGCCTTTTCCGCACAGTTCGAACTGGAGTCCTATCGCGCGCTCAGCCTGTGCCTGCCGCCGCCATACCTGGTCGAACACTATCGCCGCCACCCGCGCATGGGCGAGCGGCTGGGGCGGCTGGACGACCGCATCGGCGGCTGGCCGTTGCTGCGCGACATGGGCGACCACTTCCTGATCGTGATGCGCAAGCGCTGAACCATGCGCACGCCTTTCGCTGCCGCCGAGACCTGCCTGCACGGTGCGCGCCTGGCCACGCCGGCCGGTGCGGTGCGCGCTTCCCTGGCGTTGCGCGGCGCGCGCATCGCCGCCGCGCCGACCACGGCGGCATACCGGGTCGCGCTGCACGGGCATCTGGTATTTCCAGGGTTGATCAATGCGCACGAGCACCTGCAGGTCAACGCGGTGCCGCCGCTGCCGCAGAGCGCACCGTTCGCCAACAGCTACGCGTGGATCGAGGCGTTCGCCGCGCATTTCCGCGACCCTGCCGTCGCCGCCGCGCTGCAACTGCCGAAGGCCTTGCGCCTGCGCCACGGTGCGCTGAAGAACCTGCTCGCCGGCGTCACCTGCGTCGCCCACCACGATCCGTGGCACGCCGAACTGGACGCGGCGGACTTCCCGGTCGCGCTGCTGCGCGAGTTCGGCTGGAGCTATGCCTTGCACGGCCCCGACTACGGCCCGCCGCTGGCGCAGAGCTTCGCCGCGACCGCGGCCGACCGCCCGTGGATGATCCACCTGGCAGAAGGCACCGATGCGGTCGCCGCCGGCGAGTTGGCCGAACTGGACCGGCGCGGCTGCCTGGCCGCCAACAGCGTGCTGATCCACGGCGTCGGCTTCAGCGCCGCCGACATCGAGCGCGTGCTGGCCTGCGGCGCCGCCGTGGTGTGGTGCCCGTCGAGCAACCTGGCGCTGCTGGGACGCACGCTGGATCCACGCCGGCTGTATGCGGGCGGTCGCCTGGCGCTGGGCAGCGATTCGCGGCTGAGCGGCGCGCGCGACCTGCTCGAGGAACTGCAGGTGGCCGCCGACCACGGCCTGGATGCCGCGCAGGCGCTGGCGCTGGCGACCACCGCCGCGGCGCGCATCCTGCGCCTGCCGGGGCGCGGCAGTCTCGCGGTCGGCACTGCCGCGGATCTGCTGATCGTCGGCGATCGCGGCGGCGATCCGGCGCATAGCCTGGTCGGGCTGGCGCGCAGCGAACTGCGCGCGGTGGTGCGCGACGGGCGCCCGCGCATCGCCGATCCCGATTTCGCCGACTGGTTCGAGGCCACCGGCGTGGCGGCGGTGCCGGTAACCCTGGACGGCGTGCCGAAACTGCTGGCCGCCGAGCTGGCCGACCCCGCACTGCTCGCGCTCGAACCCGGACTGGAGCTGCAAGGCGATGCGTTTCGCACAACCGGCCCGTCCGCGCTGCAGGCACGCCGCGCATGAGCGCCATGCCGATCCTGGACCCCTTCGACGCCTATGCGCTGTGGGCGGCGAGCTATCCGGCGCACGCGCACAACCCGGTGATGCAGGCCGAACAGCGCGCTATGCTGGCGTTGTTGCCGTCCGCGCTGCATGGCCAGCGCGTGCTCGATGCCGGCTGCGGCAGCGGACGCTATCTGTTGCATGCGCTGCAGCGCCACGCCGCGCACGCCACCGGCGTGGACCTGTCGCCGCAGATGCTCGGCCGCGCCGCGCGCGAACTGGATGCCGCCGGCGCCGGCAACCGCTACACGCTGCGCGAAGGCAGCCTGGACGCGTTGCCGGTGGCCGATGCCGCCGCCGACCTGAGCATCTGCGCCCTGGTGGTCGGGCATCTGCCGCAGCTGCTGCCGGCGCTGGCGGAACTGCGCCGCGCCACCCGTCCGGGCGGCAGCGTGCTGTGCAGCGACGTGCACCCGATCGGCCACGCGCTGGGCTGGAAGCGCGATTTCAAGGCCGATGGCCAGCGCTACGCGGTGCGCCATACACAACACCTCTACAGCCATTGGCATGCGGCCTGCGCCGCGCTCGGGCTGGCGATCGAGGCGGTGCGCGAACCGATGCTCGACCCTGCCGACATTCCCGCCGGCGCGCACTTCGATCCTGCCGCGCTGCAGGTTCCGGTGGCGCTGGTGTTCCGGCTGCGGCGCCTGCCGTGAGCCTCGCCTTGCGGTCTTCGTCCATGCCTTCCACACCGAACACGCTGCTGGTCAATCCGACCATCACCTCGCGCGGCAACGCCCGCTTCCCGCTGGCGCTGCTGAACCTGGCCGCGGCGCTGGACCGCAGCGGCAGCAGCCGCATCATCGACGGCAACGTCGATCGCGGCTTCATCGACACTGCGCTGCAGGCGTTGCAGGAACAGCGCTACGACGCGGTCGGGATCAGCGTCATGGGCGGGCCGCAGATCGCGCCGTCGATCGCGCTGTCCACCGCGATCCGCGAACGCTTCCCGGCCATGCCGATCGTCTGGGGCGGCTATTTCCCGACCCTGTACACCGATACCGCGCTGAGTGCGCCGTACGTGGACTACGCGATCCGCGCGCAGGGCGAGGACACGCTGCCGGAACTGGTTGCGGCCTTGCGCGGCGAAGGCCCCGGCCTGGCGCGGATCGACGGCCTGTCGTGGAAACAGGACGGTGCGATCGTGCACAACCGCAATCGCGGTTTCAGCCGCGGCGAGGCGGCGCCGGCGCTGCCGTACGCCAAGCTCGGCGACCCGCGGCAGTACCTGGGCCGCAGCTTCCTCGGCCGCCGCACTGCCTCGCACCAGGCCGCGCTGGGCTGCCGTTTCCGCTGCACCTTCTGCGGCGTGGCGGCGATGTTCGGCGGCGCCACCGCGCTGCCCACCGCCGTGCGGCTGGAGCGCGAACTGCGCTACCTGAAAGAGGAACTGGGCGCCGATTCGATCCAGTTCTTCGACCACAACTTCTTCGACCGCGAGGCGGAGATGATCCCGCTGCTGGAGGTCATGGCCAAGCTGGAGATGCCGTGGTGGTGCTATGCGCGCGCCGACGCGTTGCTCAACCTGTCCGAGAGCACCTGGGCGCTGGTGCGCAAGAGCCGGCTGCGCATGGCCTATATCGGCGCCGAATCGCCGAGCGGGGCGATGCTCAAGGAGATCCGCAAGGGCACGCGCCCGGACCAGACCCTGCAGGTGGCCGAGCTGTGCCGGCGCAACGGGGTGATCCCGGAGCTGTCGTTCATGGTCGCGCCGCCGCAGGACACCGTGCACGAGACCGAGCAGACCTTCGAGTTCATCCGCGAGCTCAAGCGGATCAACCCGCAATCGGAAATCATCGTCTACGTGTACACGCCGCTGCCGGAGGCCAGCCGCCACGAGAAGGACCGCGGCAAGCGCGCGGCGATGCCGCTGCGCGACCTGCACGGCGCGCCGGTGGTGTTCCCGCGCACGCCGGAAGAGTGGACCCAGCCGCACTGGGTGGACTACGCCTGCCATGCCGACGCGCCCTGGCTGGACGACGCGCTGCGCCAGCGCATCCGCGACTTCGTCACCGTGCTGGGTTGCCGCTATCCCACCGCGCAGGACCTGCGCTCGCCGCGCTGGGCCAAGCGCGGCCTGAGCGCGATGGCGGCATGGCGCTACCGCTACCGGCGCTACGACCGGCCGTGGGAACTGAACCTGGCCAATTGGCTGGTGCGCCTGCGCCGGCCGCAGGTCTCCGGCATCTAGGCATGGCGCGTCCCAGCGGAAAACCCATGCACGTCGCCCAGATCAATTTCGTCCGCATCCCGCCGGGCGTGGCGCCGGCGCAGGTGTTCGCGCACTGGCCGTCGCTGGCCGACATCTCCGAAGCGGTGGCCAGCGCCGGCACCCGCGTGTCGGTGATCCAGGCCGCCGACGCCTCGGAGCAGTTGCTGCGCAACGGCGTGGCGTATCACTTCACCGATCCGGGCAACGCCGGCACCAGCAGCCGTGCGCGGCGCATCGCCGGCCTCGTGCACGCGATCGGCGCCGACGTGGTCCACGTGCACGGCCTGGAATTCGCGCGCGAGGCCTGCGCGATGGCACGGCAGTTGCCGCAGGTGCCGATCCTGCTGCAGGACCATGCCAATCGCCCGCCGCGCTGGTGGCGCCGTTCGCAGTGGCGGCAGTGGTACGCGGCCGCGGCGGGCATCGCCTTCACCTCGCTGGATCTGGCGCGCTCGTTCGTGCATGCCGGGCTGTTCGCGCCGTCCACCCGCCTGTTCGCGATTCCCGAATCCAGTTGCCGCTTCACTCCCGGCGATCGCGCCCAGGCGCGGGGCGAGAGCGGCCTGCATGGCGCGCCCTGCGTGCTGTGGGTCGGGCACCTGAGCGCCGGCAAGGATCCGTTGACCGTACTAGAAGGCGTGGCCCGCGCTGTCGCGCGGCTGCCTGGATTGCAGCTGTTCTGCGCATTCGGCAGCGCGCCGTTGCTGGAGGCGGTCCAGGAACGGGTACGCCACGATCCGCGTCTGCGCGGGCGCGTGCATCTGCTCGGCAAGGTCGACCATGCGCAGGTGCAGACGCTGATGCGTGCGGCCGATCTGTTCGTGTCGGGTAGCCTGGCCGAAAGCTGCGGCTACGCGGCGCTGGAAGCCTTCGCCTGCGGCACGCTGCCGGTGCTGACCGACATCCCGTCGTTTCGCGCGCTCACCGACTACGGCCGCGTCGGCGAACTGTGGCCGTGCGGCGATGCCGGCCTGCTCGCCGAAGCGCTGGTGCATGCCGCCGACGAGCGGCCGTCGCCGGCGCAGGTCCGCGCCCATTTCGATGCGCAGCTGTCGTTCGCGGCGGTGGGCCGGCGCTGGGCGCGCGCCTATGCGCAGTTGCTGGAGCAGGCCGCGCGGAGCGAGGCATGAAGCTGGCGCTGGTGGTGCCCGGCGGGGTCGATCGCAGCGGCGAGTACCGGGTGATCCCGGTGCTGCTGACCCTGATCGAACGCTTGGCGCGCAGCCACGAGGTGCATGTGTTCGTGCTGCACCAGGAGCCTGCGCCGGCGAGTTGGGAGTTGCTCGGCGCGCGCATCCACAACATCGGCGACGGCCGCACCCGCCTGCGCGCGGTCGCCGCGATCCGCGCCGAGCATCGCCTGGCGCCGTTCGACCTGGTGCAATCGATCTTCTCCGGCCACTGCAGCCTGATCGCGGTGGCCGCCGCGCGCCTGCTGCGGCGGCCGAGCCTGGTGCACATCGCCGGCGGCGAACTGGTCGCGCTGCATGCCATCGGCTACGGCGGGCGGCGCAGATGGCAGGGGCGGTTGCGTGAGGCGCTGGTGTTGCGGCTGGCCGACGTGGTCACCGCGGCCAGCGCGCCGATCGTGGAGGCGTTGCAGACACTGGGCATCGCCGCCGAACGCGTGCCGCTGGGCGTGGACCTGCGCGCCTGGCCGCAGCGCGAGCCGCGCCGCCGCGATGGCGGCACCGCGCGGCTGCTGCACGTCGCCAGCCTCAACCGGGTCAAGGACCAGCCGACGCTGCTGCGCGCACTGGCGGCGCTGGCGCGTGCCGGGGTCGCGTTCCGCATCGACATCGTCGGCGTGGACACGCTCGGCGGCGAGATCCAGCGCCTGGTCGCGCAGCTCGGGCTGTCGCAGCAGGTGCGCTTCCTCGGCTTCAAGACCCAGCGCGAACTGCGCCCGCTGGTCGAGGCCGCCGATCTGCTGGTGCTGTCGTCGCTGCACGAAGCCGGGCCGATGGTGCTGCTGGAAGCGGCGGTGGCCGGCGTGCCCACCGTCGGCACCGGGGTGGGGCACCTGCTGGAATGGGCGCCGTCGGCGGCGCTGGCGGTGCCGCCCGGCGACTGGGCCGGCCTGGCCGAAGCCTTGCGCCAGGTCCTGGCCGACGACGAACTGCGCCTGCGCCTGGCCTGGTCCGCGCAGTGCCGCGCGGTGCGCGAGGATGCCGAGCACACCGTGCGCAGCTTCAATGCGCTGTACCGGCGGTTGTGTCCGACGTCTGGTGAACGCACGGATCTCCTGTAGGAGCGGCTTCAGCCGCGACAGCCGTTACCGGTAGTGCCTGTCGCGGCTGAAGCCGCTCCTACAGGGGTCGAGGTGCCGCCGCGTAGCCCTGCAGGGCGCTGCGTACCGCATACAGCGCATCCATGCGCGGCACCGGCCGCAGCAGGCGCAGCAGCACGCGCCGCCGCTGCGGCAGGGCGACCCAGGATTGGCCCTGCAGCCACAGCTGGGTGCGGATCATGTCGGCGCGTTCCTGTCGGCTTTCGGGCGAAGGCTGCAGCCGCTGCCGCAGGTAGCGCACGACCTCGCCGAGCGAGCGCGCCCACTCGATCCCGGGCAGCGCCGGCAGCCACAACTGCGAGCACGAGGCGCGGGTCAGGTCCAACCGGCGCGAGACCAGCCGCAGCAGTGGCGGGCACTGCGCGCGCAACTGCGCCAGCACCGCCTTTGGAATCGCCGTGCGGTAGTAGCGCAGCATCAGTTGCAACGGCGGCAACGCCCACCACGGCGCGCCATCGGCGGTGTCGCACAGCACCCGCCAGTCCTTGGCGCTCATCCGCGTGGCCAGCAACGAGATGTCGTGCAGATGCATCAGGCGCAGGCTGCGGCTGCAGATGCCGCCGGCCGCGTGCAGCAGCAGGTGGCTCATCAGCGCGCCGTTGGACGGGTAGGGGTTCAATCCCGGGCGGCTGTCGCGCGGAAAGATGCGCTCGCTGATATCGACCGTGGCCAGCGGCAGCCGCTCCTGGATGCGCAGGTGCAGCTCGATGTTGATCGGCGTGTCGCGATGCTCGCCCAGGCCGGCGACCGCTTGCGCTTGCGCGGGGCGGAAGGTCTGGTGCTTCCACTGCGCGAACTCGGCCACATAGCCGAGCTCAACCAACAGCGCACCTACCTGTGCGGCGTCTTCGGCGCGTACCAGCAGGTCGATGTCGGCCATCGGCCGGTCGCCGGGTAGGTACAGGCCCTGCGCGTGCAAGGCCGCACCCTTCAGCGGCACGATCGCCACGCCGGCGGCCTGCGCCAGCGTATCGATCCGCTCCAGCAGCGCGGCGATGCGCCGGTAGCGATGCGCGACATGCTCGCGCTGCTCGGCCAGGAACGCGCTCCAGTCGCGATCGGGCCACACCGACAGCCGGCTCAGCAACGGGCCGATGCCGTGCGCGGCGGTCGCCGCCGCGGCCAGCTGCCATTGCAGGCGGTTCCACTGCGGCATCGCGTTGCCCGGCCGCGCCAACTCGCGCGCCAGGGTTTCGGTCGCCAGCCGCAAGCCGTTGCCGACCTGCTTCAACGCAGGCTGCATCGCGCGTTCGGCAACGCGATCGGCGGAGGAGGGCGCCTGCGCTTGCGGCGTGGCGTGCGCGGTCATTGGCGTTGCGCCAGCGGGATGCGGCGGTCGGAGACGGTGGCTGCGGCCGGCACGGCGGCATCGGTGCGGTGCCTGCCTTCTCTGGCGATCAAGGCGTCCCACTGCGCATCCAGCGCCGCCCAGTCCTGCGTATGGTCCTGCGGCGGCCGCGTGGCTTCGCTGCGCTGCAGGTCCACCTGCCGATGCAGCAGATCGCGCACCCGCCGGTAGAACTCCGAGTCGTAGGCGCCATGGAACATCATCGCCAGGTCGTCGCTGTCCTGCCAATGGGTCTTGCGGCCGAGCTGGTTCTTCACCTGCTGGTAGAACTTGGTCCCGGGCAGCGGGTACGACACGCTGACGCCGATGTCGTCCGGACGCGCCTTCGCCACCAGCGCACGGGTGGCCAGGATGTCGTCCAGTTGCTCGTCCAGGTAGCCGAGCTGCAGGAAGAAGCCGACGCGGATGCCGTGCGCGCCCAGGCGCTGGCGCGCGGCGATCACGTCCTCCACCGCGGTGCCCTTGGTCATCTTGTCGAGGATGCGCTGGCTGCCGCTTTCCGCGCCGATCCACGCTTCGGCGCAGCCGGCGCGGGCCAGCGCGGCGGCCATGCGGTCGCTGCCGAGATCGGCGCGGGTCTGGATGGTGAACGGAATCGAGCCATCGGCCGCGGCCAGCACCGCGGCGAATTCTTCCACCCAGTCGATGTGGAAGCCGAAGATGTCGTCGGCCATCCAGATATGGTCGGGAGCGAAGGCGCGCTTGAGGTGGATCATTTCCGCGGCCACCTCCGGTGCGCTGCGGCGCTTGTAGTGATTGCCCCAGATCGGCTTGGCGCACCAGTTGCAGCGGAACGGACAACCGCGCGAGGCGGCCATGTTCAGGCTGAAGTAGCCGTGCCGCTGCAGCCACAGGCGCCGGTAGCGTTCGATATCGACCAGGTCCCATGCGGCCAGGCCGGACAGGCGCGGATCCGGCGGCCGCGCGCCGATCTGCGCGCGCTTGAGCTGCGGCAGGGCGGGAGTGGCGACATCGGCCACGTCCGCCACCCAGGCCGCGGCATCGATGTCGGGCGTCTGCTGCAGGCGTTCGACCAGTTCCAGCAACGGCGCGATGCCTTCGCCGATCAGCACCGCGTGCGCGCCGGCGGCCAGGAACGCTTCGGGATGGTCCGAGGCGTCGGAGCCGGCCACGATCACCCGGCTGCCGCCGGCACGCGCCTCGGCGATCATCCGGCAGGCGGCCTCGCGCATCCGGCTCAGGCACATCTTGGTCAGGAAATTGAAGTTGTCCTCGTAGAACACCACCAGGTCCGGCTGCGCGGCGCGCAGCGACGCCTGGTAGTCCTCCACGCCGTCGGCCAGCATCGCGTCGAACAGCGTCACCTCGTGCCCGTGCCGGCGCAGCAGCGTGGCCACCTGCAGCGTGGCCAGCGGCGGATACGGCTTGCCGCGCTCCCATTGCTTGGGGTCGTAGCGCAGGAAGTAGGAATGGCTGACCTGGATCTTTGGCATCGGCGGAAGGGTCTCGTTCGGCGCCGGCGACGAATGCCGCGGCGCATGCAGCAGGGGCCGCGCACAGGTGGCCGTGCCGTAAGTGCCGCCGGCGCCGTCTTTGGTTGTGCGCGCTGCGCAGGCACGGCGTCGCGCGCGACGTGCGCAACCTTTCCTGTCGCTGCGCGCACTCACGCGCATCGAATCTACGGACCCATCGCCGATGCAGCTCTCGACCGTGCGCACGCAACGCTGGGAGCCTGTGGCCAGTGCCGCCGGCAGCCAGGCGGATGGTCCCAACGATCCGTTCCACGATCGGCTGCGGCGCGACCATGTCCTCGACAAGCAATTGCTGGGCGGCCGCTTCCGCTTCGAAAGCAACAGCCAGGCCTTGCTGCAGTTGGTCGAAGCGGCGTTCGGCGGCGTGCCGCCGCATCGGTTGCCGGAGAGCGCCGACTTCCATGTCGCACTGAACCTGGTCGCGCGCCACGACGCGCCCTATGTGTTCGCGCTGCAGCCGCCGCCGGTGCGCACCCATTCCGGCGCCGGCGCGCTGTGCGGGGTCATCGACGCCGACAACTACATGGTGCTGATGCCGGACCAGGGCAGGGCACTGCTGGTGGTATCGGAAGACATGCTCGCCCATCCCTACCATGTGCGCTACGAACTGATCGAGTTCGCGGTGTTCGTGCTGGCGGCGCGCGCGATGCGCCTGGTGCCGCTGCACAGCGCCTGCGTCGGCGCCGGCGGGCGCGGCGTGCTGCTGCTCGGTGCCAGCGGCGCGGGCAAGTCCACGCTGGCCCTGCACAGCCTGCTGCGCGGCCTGGAGTTCCTCGCCGAGGACGCGTTGTTCGTCGAGCCGCAGCGCATGCTCGCCACCGGCATCGGCAACTTCCTGCACCTGCGGCCGGATCTGCTGCGGTTGGTCGACGCGCAGACCCGTGACTGGATCGCCGCCGCGCCGACGATCCGGCGCCGCAGCGGCGCAGTCAAGTACGAAGTCGATATCCGCAACGGCCGCGCATGCCTCGCCGCCGCGCCGTCGCAGCTCGCCGCTGCGGTGTTCGTCTCCGGCACCGCCGCCGCCGATCCGCGTCAGCTGTTGCGGCCCATCGCCGAACACGACGTGCTCGAGCGCCTGGCCGCCGACCAGCCTTACGCCGCCGCGCAACCGGGATGGTCGCTGTTCGCACGCCAGCTGCAGCGGCTGGGCGTGTACGAACTGCAACGCGGCACGCATCCGGATGCTTCGGTCGATGCCATCCTGCAGTTGCTGCGATGAGTACGGCGGCGGCGACCGTATGCCGGTCATGAGAACGGACGTCTCGCGCGCGGGCGAGGGCCGCCGCCGCGCCATGCCCGCACTGGCGCGGCGTGCAGGCGCGTCGCAGTCCGCCACGCCGATCGGCGAACTGGCACCGTCCCGGGACCGACCACGATGACCGCGCGCACCACCGCATCCGACCCGGCGCCGCCGCTGCTGCGCAGCTTCATCGCCACTCTGGACCGTGGCGAGCGGATGCGCATCTGTCTCTACGTCGCGCTGTCGCTGGTCTGCGCGCTGGCCGGCGCGGTGGCCACGGTCGCGCTGGTGCCGCTGGTGCAACCCGGGCATGCACTGACCCTCGGCGGCCACGTGCTCGCGTTGCCCGACGGCGTTCTCGCCCAGACGACGATCTTCGTCGTCGCCAGCGCCGCTTTCGCCCTGCTGCGCTGGACGGGCGCGCGGCTGGCCGCCGATCTGGCCAGCGGCCACGCGCTGCGCCTGCGCCGCAGGGTGCACGCGCGCCTGCTCGACGCGCCGCTGCCGGCGCTCGCCGATGCCAGTTCGGCGGAAATCGCCAACGTGCTCACCTACAACATCGAGATCATCGTCCAGGGCTTCAGCGCATTGCTGCAGCTGCTGGTGGCCGCCATCACCGCCGGCGTCAGCCTGGGCATCGCCTTTCTGGTGTCGCCGACCCTGGTGCTGGCGCTGCCGCCGCTGCTGGGACTGGCGGTGCTCGCGTTCCGCATCTCCGGCCACGAACAGGCGCGGGTCAGCCGCCAGTACGTCGCCGACATGACCCGGCTGTTCTGGCTCAGCGAGGATTTCCCGCGGCGCCTGCGCCACGTGCGCTCGTTCGAACGCGAGGACCTGGAGAAACGCGGCTACGACGCGATCTCCAGCCGGCTCAGCCATGGCTACTGGCGGCAACAGGCGCTGGTCGCCTCGGGCCGGTTGCTGCTCGAGCTCAGCGCCGTCGCCGCCATCGCCGCGATCATGCTGCTGGCCGGCCTCTGGCACGGCATCGACCGCGGCGCGTTGATCACCGTCGGCCTGCTGCTGGGACGGTTGCTGCCCTATCTGGTCTCGACCCGGCAGAGCTTCCAGCAATTGCGGTCGGCGGCGCCGGCGCTGGAGTTGTGGCAGCGCTATGTGGGCCTGGGGACGGCAGGGACCGCGCAGGCAATGCCACACGCGGTTGCCCCCCTGCATGGCCCGGTGCGCATCCACAAGCTCGGCCTGGCGCCGCCGCTGGCCGCGGTCGCGATCGGCGAACTGCTGCTGGCGCCGGGCACCATCACCTTGATCTGTGGGCACTCCGGTGCCGGCAAGAGCAGCCTGATGGACGTGCTCGCCGGCATGGTCGAACCGCGCGTGTTCGCGGCGCAGTGCGATGGGCAAACGCTGGATTTCGCCGCCTACCGCAGCCTGATCCGCCACGGCGCCTATGTCGGCCAAGGCGTGCGCCCATGGCAGCGCAGCGTGCGCGACTGCCTCGCCTGGGCCGAGCCCGGCGCGGGCGAGGAGGCGATGTGGCAAGCGCTGCGCGATGTCGGCCTGGCCGCGCGGCTGCACGATGGTGGGCAAGGCCTGGACACCTGCTTGAACAGCGCCGCCAGCAAGCTGTCTGGCGGCGAGCTGCAACGCCTGCTGCTGGCCCAGGTGATCCTGCGGCAGCCCCGGATCGCCTTGCTCGACGAGGCCACCAGCGCCCTCGACGCCGCGTCCGAGAAGCTGGTGCTGAGCGCGTTGCGCCAGCGCCTGCCGCATACCGCGCTGGTCGTGGTCTCGCACCGGACCAGCCTGGCCAGCGTCGCGGACCGCTGCCTGGTGCTGGAGCGGCAAGGGCTCGTGCCGATGCGCCTCGCCGACCGCACGCATTGACCGGCGCGCGTCCGCCATCCGCCGGAAGCCCCCGCGGAGCGACGTCGCGTCTTGCCGCCCGCTCGAACAGACCACCGTCCAGTGCCGCGCATCGCGACGGGGCTGGCCGCCGCGGCGTTGATTCCCTGCTGGAATCAGGTCATGGACATTGGTCGTTTCACGTAGGCGCAACGTTTCCCTAAGTTGCCAACTAACTAGTCAGTTAGGGGGCGACAGCGATGAAGGGGAAGCACATGGCGGGAGCGGACCGGAGCGGGAACCGGCATGGCGGGCGGACGACCGGCAGGCTGGCGACCTGCATCGGGCTGGCGCTGCTGCAGGCGGGCGTCGCGGCATCGGCCCAGGCGCAGCAGGCCACCGAGGCGGGCACCGAGGCGACCCAGCTGGATACGGTGATCGTCACCTCGCGCAAGCGCAGCGAGCCACTGCAGTCGGTGCCCGACGCGGTGACCGTGTTCACCGCCAAGACCATCGAACAGGCCGGCATCGAGAAGATCTCCGATTTCCTGCAGTTGACCCCCAACGCCACGATCCGCGACGACTACCGCGCCGGCGTGTCCTACATCACCTTGCGCGGCATCTCCACCGGCGACATGGGCTGGGCGCCGGTCACCTACCTGATCGACGGCGTGCCGGCCGGCAGCAACGATCTGATCAACCTCGGCGCGCTGGTCGGGATCGAACGCATCGAGGTGCTGAAGGGCCCGCAGAGCGCGCTGTACGGCTCCGGCGCCATCGCCGGCGCGATCAACATCATCACCCGTGCCCCGGACGACCAATTCCGCGCCCAGGGACGCCTGTCCTACGGCAACGGCGACGACCGCAAGGCAGTGGTCTCGCTGTCCGGCCCGGTGTCCGAGCGGATTTCCTACCGGATCGACGCCTATCACCGCGACAGCGACGGGCTGATCAAGAGCGACGATGGGCAACCGGTGGACTTCGACCGCACCACCGACATCCGCGGCAAGCTGCACTTCGACCTGGAGCCGGTCAAGATCGACGTCAGCCTGCACGGGGTGAGGAGCAATGCCGGCGCCGCGACCCAGCAATTCCTCGCCAGCGCCGAGGCGATCGACCGCTACGACGACACCCGCGTGGAGCGCGGCTATGTCGGGCACCAAACGCGGCGGGCGCTGGAAGGCTCGGTGAAACTGGACTGGGACCTGGGCTTCGCGAACCTGACCTCGATCACCGCGCACAGCCGCCTCGACCAGGACATGATCGGCACCGCGTCCTGGCAGAAACCGCCGGCCACCGGCCTGTGCGGCGCGGTCGGCGCCGCCGGCGAACCGTTCGACTGCCTGCAGGACATCAGCGACGACTTCCGCGTCACCAGCCAGGACCTGCGCCTGACCTCGCACAGCGACCAGCGCCTGCGCTGGCTGGTCGGCGGCTCCTACCTGCGCCGGCGGGCGCTGGACACGATGCTGATCGGCGGCGCCACCGCGGTTTCCGGCGAGGACGCCAGCTTCTCCTCGCTGGTGGCCGACCGCATCGACCTGCGCCGCGATCGCATCTACGGCCTCTACGGCCAGCTCAACTACGACGTTACCGCGGCGCTGGAAGCCACGTTCGCGCTGCGCTACGACCGCAACGACTACAGCACCACACGCTACACCGACTACAGCCTCTCGCAGATCTGGCCGACCGACGATGGCCAGTTGCGCCAGGATGCGCGCGCCACCGCCTGGCAACCGAAATACCAGTTGTCCTATCACTGGACGCCGCAACTGATGACCTACGCCAGCGTCGCCCGCGGCTTCCGTTCCGGCTACTTCAACAGCGGCACCCTGACCGCGCCGGAAAAGACCTGGAACTACGAGCTGGGCGCCAAGAGCACGTTGCTGGACGGGCGCGCGCAACTGGATGCGGCGCTGTTCCACATCGACTACTCCGACCAGCAGTACACCAGCATCATCGCCACGCCGCCGTACCGCGCCACCACCAACATCCCCAGCACCAACATCGATGGCCTGGAACTGGAAGGCGCGCTGCGGCTGGGCCGCTACTGGCAGGCCAGCAGCGGCCTGGGCCTGCTGCGCGCGCGCAACGATGGCGGCTACGACGCGCCTTACACGCCGCGCTACACCTTCAACGCCTCGCTCGGCTATCAGCGGCCGCTGCCCGGCGCCGGCTGGCTGCTGGACGGGCGCCTGGACTACCGCGTGCAGGGCAGCCAGTACCTGGGATTGGGCGAGCAGTACCGGATCGGCAGCAAGGACTACCTCAACCTGCGCCTGGGCATCGGCAAGGCCGGCTGGCAGGTGGCGCTGTACGCGAAGAACCTCACCGACACGCGCCAGGCCTACAAGGTCGACAACGTGGGCTTCGGCTACATCCGGGTGCTCAACACGCCGCGCAGCTATGGCGTGGAATTCTCGTTCGACTACTGACCTGCCCATGCCTACCACGCCGGATCCACAGACCGCCTCCACGCGCGACAACCTGCGCCGCGCCGCATTGGACCTGTTCGCCAGCCACGGCTACCACCGGACCCGCATCGCCGAGATCGTGCAGCGCTGCGGCCTGACCCAGGCGGCGTTCTACTGGCATTTCGACAGCAAGCTGGGCCTAGCCCTGGAGCTGATCGCGGAAGGCCGCGAGGCGATGCTGGCGACGCTGCGCCGCGGCTACCGGCAGCGCATCGATTCGGTGCAGGACATGGTCGACAACTCGCAGCGCTGGATCGCCGAATTGCTGCAGTTCGCGCAGGACAACCGCCAGTTCATGGCGATCCTGCTGGCGCGCGGCCACGGTGCCGACGTGCAGGTGGACCGCGCCATCGGCGAGACGCGCACGGCGATCTACGATGCCCTGCACGCCAACATCGCGCGGGCGGTGGAACTGGGCATGCTGCCGGCCGCCACCGTCGACCTGCGCGCCGGCTTCGTGCACCGGCTGATCGAAGGCAGCATCGAATGGTGGCTGTTCGGCCACGACTACGACCTGGAGCACCGTCCACAAGTCGACGCCGCGACGCTGGCCGCACAGCTGGTGCGCTTCGAGTTCTTCGGCCTCAGCGGCGGCGCCGCCGCGCAGGTGCGGCCGTGAGCGCGGGCGTGCGCTGGGACGTCGGCGTCGATGTCGGCGGCACCTTCACCGACCTGGTCGCACTGGCCGAGGACGGCCGGCGGCTGAGCACCAAGACCGCGTCCACCGCCGATCCGTCCGAGGGCGTGCTGCATGCGCTGCAACGCGCCGCCGCGCAGCTGCAGCTGCCGCTTGCGGCCTTCCTGGCGCAGGTCGGCACGCTCGTGCACGGCACCACGGTGGCCACCAATGCCTTGCTCGAGTACCGCGGCGCCAAGGTCGGGCTGATCACCACCGAAGGCTTCCGCGACGAACTGGAGTTCCGCCGCTCGTACAAGGAAAGCACCTTCGACCCGCGGCTGCCGCCGCCCACGCCGATCTGCCCGCGCCGCTACCGGATCGGCGTGCCGGAACGGCTCGACCATCGGGGCGAGGTCCTGGTGCCGCTGGACGAGGAGGCGGTACGTGCGGCATTGCGCATGTTCCGGGCCGAAGGCGTGGAGGCGGTGGCCGTGTGCTTTCTCTTCAGCTTCGTCGACGACCGCCACGAGCGCCGCGTCGCCGAACTGATCGCGCAGGAACTGCCGCAGGCGCACGTGTCGCTGTCGTGCGAGGTGCTTCCGGAAATCCGCGAGTTCGAGCGCGTGTCCACCACGGTGGTCAATGCCTACACCGGACCGTTGATCGCACGCTACCTGCAACGCCTGCGCGGGCGGCTGGCCGAGGCCGGCTTCGGCGGCGAGTTGCTGGTGATGCAATCGCATGGCGGCGTGCTCGGGCCGCAGCAGAGCGCGCGGCTGGCAGTGGGCACGCTGTTGTCCGGTCCTGCCGGTGGCGTCACCGCCGCGGCGTGGACTGGCGCCCGCGCCGGCTATCCCAACCTGCTCAGCGTGGACATGGGCGGCACCAGCTACGACATCGCCCTGATCGAGCGGCTGAGCCCGGGCACCACCACCGAGAGCTGGATCGGGCGTTACCGGATCGCCCGGCCGATGCTCGACATCCACACCATCGGTGCCGGCGGCGGCAGCCTGGCCTGGATCGACGACGGCGGCGCGCTGCGGGTGGGGCCACGCAGCGCCGGCTCGCTGCCGGGACCGGCCTGCTATGGCCGTGGCGGCGAACGGCCCACCGTGACCGACGCCAACCTGCTGCTGGGCTATCTCAATCCGGAGTATTTCCTCGGTGGCGAGATGCGCCTGGACCGCGCCGCCGCCGCGGGCGCGGTACGCCGCCACGTCGCCGAGCCGCTGCAGATGAGCGTGGAGGACGCGGCGCTGGCGATCATCGAGATCGTCAATCACAACCTGGCCGACGCCAGCCACTTCGTCACCACCCAGCGCGGCCACGACCCGCAGGAGTTCGCATTGCTGGCGGTGGGCGGCGCCGGCGCCATCCATGCCGGGCGCCAGGCGCAACTGCTGGGGATCGGCACGGTGATCGTGCCGGCCAGCGGCCCGGTGTTCTGCGCGCTCGGCGACACGCTCGCCAACCTGCAGGTGAGCGTCTCGCGCAGTTTCCAGGCGACCCTGCCGGGGCTGGACCTGGCGGCGTTGAACCAGGCCTTCGATGCGTTGGAAGCGCAGGCGCGCGCGTTGCTCGGCGGCGCTGCCGGCGCCGCCGCCAGCGAAGTGCGCCGGCAGCTGGACCTGCGCTACCAGGGCGAGGTCCACGAAACCCAGGTGGCGCTGGCCACGCGGACCCGGCGCATCACCGCGCTCAACCTGGAGGCGGCGCTGCGCGATTTCCACGCGCTGCACGAACGCCTGTACGCGCACCGCGATCCGGCGCAGCCGGTCGAACTGCTGACGTTGCGGCTGGACCTGATCGGCCTGCGCCAGCCGCCGGAACAGCCGCCGGGCCGCTTCGGCGGGGAGGATCCGGCGCCGGCGCTGAAGGGGCACCGGCGCCTGGTGTTCGCCACCGGCGCGGCCTCGGTGCCGGTCTACGCAGGCGATCGCTTGCAACCTGGCCATTTCATCGCCGGGCCGGCGGTGATCGAGCAATGGGGCACCACCATCGTGGTGTACCCGCGGCAGGAGGCGCTGATCGACGCCTGGGGCAACTGCATTATCGAACTGGCGTCGGATCCCGCCGCGATGGAGGCACCGTGATCGGCGCGCAGATCCTGTACGGCAAGCTGGCCGCGGTCTGCCGCGAGGCCGGCGCACGCCTGCTGCGCCACAGCCGCGCCCCGCTGTTGCTCGACGAACGCGACTACGCCTGCGGCCTGCTCGACGACCGGCAGCGGCTGCTGGCGCAGGTCCAGGGGCAGCCGACCCAGCTGGTGGCGCTGCGCGACAGCGCCGTGGCGGCAGTGCAGCACTTCGCCTTCGACCTCGCCGACGGCGACCTGCTGCTGGTGGCCGACGCGCATGCCGGCGGCACCTTCGGCCATGTGCTGAGCCTGGTGCTGCCGGTGTTCGAGCCGCTCGGCGCGGCGCAGGAGCACGCCGCGTTCTTCGTGGTGGTGCGCGCCGCCGTGGCCGACCTGGGGGGCGAGCGCCCGGGGCCGCTGCAGCCGCAGGCGCGCGACATCTGGCAGGAAGGCTTCCGGCTGACGCCGGTCAAGCTGCACGCGTCCGGACGGCTGCGCCGCGACACCCTGCGCCTGCTGTTGCGCAACAGCCGCTGCGGCGAGGCGGTGCACGCGCAACTGCAGGAGATGGAGGGCGTCGCCCGCCACGCCGCCGCGCAGTTGCAGCGTCTGCTCGCCCAGCATGGCCGCGCAGCGCTGCAGCAGGCGGCGGAGCTGCGCTTCGCCTACAGCCGCAAGCGCCTGCAACAACGCCTGCAGCCGCTGCATGGACGCCGCGCCGCGGCGCGCCAGGCCTTCGACGCGCTCGGCCATGCAGCCAGCATCGCGCTGGCGCTGCAGGTGGACGACGCAGGGATCGTCGCCGACTTCAGCGGCAGTTCGCCCTGGCTGCCGGTGCCGCTGAACTGTACCCCGGCGCTGACCGCGGCGATGACCGCCAGCGCGCTGTTCGGCGGACTGCTGGAGCAGGAAGGTCCCGACCAGGGCCTGCTGGACATGCTGCGCCTGGTCCTGCCGCCGGGACTGCTCGCCGCGCCGGCACCGGCGCCGGTCAGCCTGTCCGGGCTGTACACCGGGCCGCTGCTCGCCGCGACGGTGGCCGCGGCCTGGCGCCGCTTGCAGGGGGACCAGGCCGTGCCGCCGCCGGCGCTGGCCGCGGCACAGCCGCAGGCCTGGCTCTCGGCGCCGTTGGGCCGCCGCAGCGAGGACGTGCCGCAGCTGCTGTCGCCAGGATTCGCCCGCGGCGGATGGGGGCCGTCGGCGCTGGCCGGCGCGCGCCGCCTGGCGTCGGCCGAGGTGCTGGAGCGCGACGCCGCATTGCGGATGCAGTGCCGCGAATACGACCAGGACGGTGCGATGCGGGTGGAACTGCGCAACCTCGGCCCGGCGCGCGAAGCCACGCTCCTGGCGCTGGATCCGCACGCACTGGCGGAGGCACCGACGGCGCTGTGGCTGGACCGCGAGCCGGTGGCGCACTGGCACTGCGGCCGCTTCGACAGCGGCCAGTACCTGCGCTTCCGCTACCCGCCGGCAGGGCAGGAGATCGCGCATGTCTGAGCGCGACCTGATCCTGGCCAAGATCGTCGCCGGCTCGCTGGAAAGCGCCGCGCGCGAGATGAGCGCGGTGGTCACCCGCACCGCGCGCTCGCCGCTGTTCAACGAAGCGCACGACTTCACCACCGGCATCTTCGACCTGGATGCCGGCGGGCAGGCGCGCCTGATCGCGCAGGCGCCGGGCTGCACGCTGCACCTGTACGCGATCTGCCCGGCGGTGCAGGCGGCGCTGGCCGCCTTCGGCAGCGACCTGCATCCGGGCGATGTGCTGCTGGCCAGCGATCCCTACGACGGCGGCACCCATATCCCCGACCATGTGCTGATCGTGCCGGTGTTCGTGGGCGGGCGGCCGCGCTATTTCCCGGTGGTCCGCGCGCACCTGGCCGACGTCGGCGGGCCGGTGCCGGGCGGCTACAACCCCCGCGCCCTGGACATCTGGCAGGACGGCGTGGTGATGCCGCCGATCAAACTCTACGAACGCGGCCGCCGCCGCGACGATCTGTACCACCTGGTGTTGGCCAACAACCGCCTGCCGCACTGGCTGGAAGGGGACCTGGCGGCGATGCGCGGCGCCTGCGCGGTGGCCGAGCGCCGCATCCATGCGTTGTTGCGCCGGCATGGCGAGGCCGTCACCGCGGCGGCGATCGAGCACAATCTCGACTACACCGAGCGCCGGGTCCGCGCCGAGATCGCCCGCTGGCAGGACGGCTGCTACAGCGCGGAGACCTTCGCCGACCACGATTACCACGGCCACCTGGACATCCGCGTGCGTTGCACCGCCACGGTCCAAGGCAGCGATCTGTCGATCGACTTCGCCGGCACCTCCGCGCAGGTCGACGGCTTCATCAACAGCCCGCTGGCCAACACCCTGTCGTTCGTGTTCGTCGCCATCACCAGTTGCTGCGACGAGGACATCCCGATCAACGAAGGCTACATGCGGCCGTTGCGGGTGACGGCGCCCAGTGGCAGCCTGGTCAATCCGCAGCATCCGCGCCCGGTCGGCAACTGCACCTGCATCAGCGGTGCGGAGATCGCCGAGTCGGTGCTGCTGGCGCTGTCGCAATGCGCGCCGCAACGGGTCGGGGTCAACTGCCACAAACTGCCGCTGTGCTACACCAGCGGCGACTACGCCGACGGCAGCGGCTGGGTCAACCTGAACTTCTTCGGTTATACCGGCGGCGCCGGCGCCGCCTACGGCACCGACGGCTGGGGCCTGTACCCGCCGTTGATGACCGGCGTGATCCTGCCGTCGATCGAGGTCAGCGAACGCCAGTACCCGCTGCGGATCCTGCGCCACGAATACCTGGCGGACCGCACCGGCGCCGGCCGCTGGCGCGGCGCGCCGGGGGTGGAGACGCTGATCGAGTACCAGGTCGCCACGCGCAACCAGGTCCTGATGGCCGGCGTGCGCCATCCCAGCCGCGGCTTCTGCGGCGGCGGCGACGGCGCCCCCAACCAGCTCGCGTTGATCGCGCCCGGGCAGGACCCGCAACGTTTCGAGCAGGCGGCCTACGACCACGCGTTGCCTGCCGGCGCGCGCCTGCATTTCATCCGCGGCGGCGGCGGTGGCTGGGGTGATCCGCGGCAGCGCCCGCGCGCCGAGGTGCTGGACGATGTCCGCAACGGCTATCTCTCGGCGGCCGCCGCCTGGCGCGACTACGGCCAGCGCGTGGAGGAGGGGCAATGACCGATACCGGCGAGCGCGCCCGCGACGCGGCATTCCTCGCCGATTGGCAGCAGTGGCGCGCGCGCCGCGAGCAGGCCCTGCGCCAGCCCGACGGCTGGCTGAGCCTGGTGGGATTGCTGTGGCTGCAGGCAGGGCGCTTGTGCATCGGCCGCGATCCCGGCAATCACCTGCCGCTGCCGGACGGCCCTGCCTGGCTCGGCGAGATCGAAGTGGATGCGCAGGGCAGGGCGCAGTTGCATCCGCATCCGCAGGCGCTCGGCGCAGCGCGGGTGGACGGCCAGGCCGCGAGCGCGAGCGTGCCGCTGCGGGCCGACGACGATCCGCAGCCGTCGCAGCTGGAGGTCGGCCGGCTGCGCCTGCAACTGCTGCGCCGTGGCGACGCACTGGCGCTGCGCGTGCGCGATCCACATGCGGACGCGCTGCGCCGCTTCTCCGGCCTGGCGTATTTCCGCGCGGACCGGCAATGGCGCCTGGCGGCGCGCTGGGAATCCTTCGCCGCACCGCGCGTCCTGCACCAGCAAAGCAGCAATGGCGCCGAACGGACCGCGCCGCTGCATGGCTGCGCGCATCTGGAACTGCAGGGGCGCCACTACCGGCTGCTGCCGTTCGAGCAGAGCGACCGCCACCTGCTGTTCGCCTTCGCCGATGCCAGCAACGGCACGCAGACCTATGCGGCCGGCCGCTTCCTGCATGCCGACCCGCCCCGCGATGGCGAGCTCGTGCTGGACTTCAACCGCGCGATCAATCCACCGTGCGCCTTCAGCGACTTCGCCACCTGTCCTTTGCCGCCGCCCGAAAACCGCCTGCAGGCGGCTGTCTACGCCGGCGAACTCGCCTACCCGAACGGAACCGCCCATGGCTGACGCATCGCGTTCGACGCTGCCCGACGATCATGTCGCCAGCGCGGTTCCCATCGCGCAACGGCGCTCGTTCCTCGGCCTGATGTTCACCACCAGCTCGTGGATCCTGTCGATGTCCTCGATGTGGACCGGAAGCTTGCTGGGACAGGGCATGCCGCTGTCGCGCGCGTTGCTGGCGATCGTGCTGGGCATGGCGATCCTTGCCGGCTACGGCGGCCTGCAGGGCTGGCTGGGTGGCCGCTACGGCGTGTCCACCGTGGTGCTGGCGCGCGAAGCGTTCGGCAGCGTCGGTGCGCGCGTCCTGGGCGGCATCCTGGCGCTGACCCTGGGCATCGGCTGGTTCGGCTGGCAACTCGCCTTCTTCGCAGACACCCTGCATGCCATGTTTCCCGACGCGGCCTGGGCCAGCGTGAGCGCAGCCAGCCTGTGGGGTGGGGCGCTGATGATCGCCACCGCGCTGTTCGGCTATCGGGCGCTGGCCTCGCTGAGCGTCGTCGCCTTGCCGCTGAAGGCCGGCCTGGTGCTGTGGGGACTGTGGCTGGCCTCGCGCCATGCGGGTGGCGACGCTGTCGCCGTGACCACGGCGCACCCGCCGATGGCCCTGTTCGAAGGCGTCGCGCTGGTGGTGGGCAATGCCGCGATCGGCGCCGTGATCTTCCCCGACCTGACCCGCTATGCGCGCAGCCCGATGCAAGGCGCGTTGGCGTCGGCCAGCGGCTACTTCCTCGGCGGCCTGGTCTCGCTCTGCGCTGGCGCGATGTTCGCCCAGGTCGCCGGTGCCGCCGGCAGTACGCTGCCGGCGGCAATGGTGGCGGCCGGGATGGGCACGGCCGGTTTCCTGGTCCTGTTGTTCGCACAATGGACCACCAATACCGGCAACCTTTACAGCGGCACCCTCGGGCTGAGCGGCGCACTCGCGCTGCCGTCGGCGCTCTCGTGCATCGGCATGGGGCTGCTCGGCATCTGCATCGCGCTTTCCGGCGACCAGCAGCGGTTCGTCCCGTTCCTGACCGCCCTGGGCCACTACGTGCCGCCGATCGCCGGCGTCATGCTGGCCGACCACTGGATCGGCAAACGGTTGTTGCAGCGCAGGGCCTATCGCGTCGATAGCGAGGCAGCGGTCGCGCCCGTCGGATGGACCGCCTTGGCCGCGGCACTGGTGGCCGGAGGACTGGCATCGCGTTGGCACTGGGGCATCGCGCCACTCAATGCGGTCGCCCTGGGGTTCTTGGCGCACGCCAGCGTCCAGGTGCTGCAGGCGCGGCTGCGGCACAGGGTGTGAGCCGGGGGCTGGACCCGTTGCCGGTGAGCAAGGGTTAGATCTACTTGTCGACGATTCCAAAAAGTGTCTTGGGAAAAAATATTCATAAGGCTCTGGGCGCAACAGCCGCACTGAGCGTCGCCGCAAGCGGGCGCCCTCCGCAGCGGCGCGCCGCGCCCGGAAAAGCGCTCTCCCGTATTGCCGACTTGCGCGGAACAGTCTACCGTCCGGGGCCTCGACAGCGATGCGCGCCTGCTGCCCGCCGAACCTCTGCGATACACGCGTTGTCACCGGCGATGGCGGCAAGGCCGGGGCAGGGCGGATACCTGGCCGCAAGGAGCGGCGTTCTGAACGACACGATGACCAGCAGCGCCCGCGAACTGTTGAAATGGATCGCCGTGCTGCTGATGACCGGCGATCACGTGGCCAAGGCGCTGGTTCACAGCTATATCCCGGTCGTGTCCGAACTCGGTCGCGTCGCGTTCCCGCTGTTCGCCCTGGTCATGGCCTACAACCTGGCCCAGCCCGGCGCCGATGTCCTCAAGTCCGTGCGCCGACTATTGCTGTGGGGCATCCTGGCCCAGCCGGCGTATGGACTGGCGTTCGGCTACTGGTGGCCGTTCAACGTGCTGCTGAGCTTCGCCCTGGCGGCGGCGGCGATCTGGAGCATCCAGCGACGGCAGTGGACCTTGCTCGGCATGTGCGTCCTGGCCGCGCCGCCGCTGGTGGACTACAACTGGCCCGGACTGATCCTGGTACTGGCCACCTGGTGGATGTTCCGCTTGCGCGCGGCGCCGCATGCGCCGGAGCAGGGCGCCCCGCGGCACGGCTTGCGCCAAGTGATGGAACACCGCCATGCACGCATCGCCATCCTCGTCGTGGCGTTCGGACCGCTGTGCTGGTGGAACGGCAACGGCTGGGCCTTGCTGGCGCTGCCGGTGGTGGCGCTGTTGGCGAACCGCGATTTCCCCATTCCACGTACGCGCTGGGCGTTCTACATCTACTACGTGGGGCATCTGGCGCTGCTCGCGGTGCTGGCGCGCACGATGGCCGTGCATGCCGCCTGAGGCGTCGTTGCCAAGGGCATGGGTGTAGCATGCATGCATCAAACGAGCTGATGCAGGGTCGATGAAGAAGGCGAAACAGGCACAGCGCACCGATCGATTCCGCGAGCTGCACGGAGCGTTGATCGAGATCGTCAGCGTCATGAACAGGCCGCAGCGCGACGAGGCGATGATTCGCGAAGCGGGAATCACCCTGGAACGCGCACTGTTCCCGCTGCTGGTGCTGGTGGAACGGCTCGGGCCGATCGGGGTCGTCGAGTTGGCCGATCGCGTGGGGCGCGACTACACCACCGTCAGCCGCCAGGTCGCGAAGCTGGAAGGCCACGGCCTGGTCGACCGCCGGGAAAGCGCCAGCGACCGCCGTATTCGCGAGGCCGTCATCACCAGCAAGGGCAAGGCGATGACGGACCGTGTCGACGAGGCGCGCAAGCGGATCGGTGTCTCCGTCTTCGCCGATTGGGAGGAGCGGGATATCGAAGAACTGGTCCGGCTCATGGGCAAGTTCGCCGACGACCTCAAAAACAAAGTTCCCGCAGGCTAAAGGCCGACCGCCGCCAGGTAATCGGTAAGCGCCTGCCGTTCGCCGACCTGCGCGGTCACGCCGATATAGCCATCGGGCCGCACCAGCACCACATCGCCCGGCGCCAATCCGTAGGCCTCGGCGACATGCCCGCCGATGTCGCGCACATCGCCGCGCTCGCCAACGGAATAAGCCTGCACACCGCGACGGGCCGGCAGTGCCGCGTGGTCGATCTCATAACCCAGCAACGTCCAGTGCGGCCCCTTGAACAGCTCGAACAGGCGGGTCGCCTGGCCTGCCGCACCGAGCAGCGGCGCATCGGGTGCGCGCATTCCCGAGGCGATCCTGGAAGCGGACGTTGGCGGCTGCACCAATACCGAATCCTCGTAGCACAGCTCCAGCTGTTGCGTCTGACGGCCCCGGCGCATATCGCCGCGCTTGGCCGCGTCCAGCAGCTTGACCGACAGGCCGAGCATGTCCGCGGCGATCGGACGCCGCTCCTGCTCGTAACTGTCCAGCAACGCGTCGGCGGCGCCGGCGATCACCGCGGCCAGCTTCCAGCCCAGGTTGTAGGCATCCTGCACGCTGGTGTTGAGGCCTTGACCGCCGGTCGGCGGATGGATGTGGGCAGCGTCGCCGGCCAGGAAGATGCGGCCGACGCGATAGCGATCGGCCAGGCGCGCGTTCATCACGTAGGCCGATGCCCAGAACACTTGGTCGATGTGGATATCCGTGCGCCCGGTACGCTCGGCGATCATGGCAGCGAGGCCGGCGGCGGACAGGTCGACTTCGCCTTCCAGCGGAATCGGCGCCTGCACCTGGAACAGATCGGTGCCGGCCAGCGGGCACAGCGAGACCTGGCGCTGCATGGACCCTTCATTGAAGCGGTGCCAGCAAGCGCGATCCAGACCGCGCAACGCGACGTCGGCAACGATGGCACGAACCCCCAGCGTCTTGCCGGGAAAATCGATCGCCAGCGCGCGCCGCACGAAGCTGCGCCCGCCGTCGGTCGCGACCAGGAAGCGCGCGCGGATGCTGTGCGTCCCCGCAGCGTCGGTCACCTGCGCGGTGACACCTTCGGCGTCCTGCTGCACATCCACCAGCTCGCACCCGTAGCGAGGGGCATGCCCGAATTCGGCCAAGCGCTCGCGCAGGACGCGCTCGGTCAGGAACTGCGGCACCATCAACGGCATCGTGTACGGCTCGGAGGGCCGCACCGGCGGGGTTGCTTCGGCGGCTGCGACACGGTCGCTGCCGTCCTCGCCGTACGTCCGCTCGGGCGGGTAGGGAGCGCCCAATGCGGCTAGCCGATCGGCGATGCCCAGATCCTCGAAGACCTCCAAGGTCCGCGGCTGGATGCCCTTGCCGCGGGATCCCCCGAATGGCTCGTCGATCTTGTCGATCAGGCAAAAGCCGACCCCGCGCCGCGCCAGTTCCAGGGCCAGCGTGAGGCCTGCCGCGCCAGCGCCGCAGATCAGCACATCCACTGGATTACTGTCGTCGTTCATGCCGCCTCCATATGTGCAAAATGCACTTAACTGGGCGGCAGCGTATGCCTCTTTCGGAAAGAGTGCAATATGCACATTATTTTTCGGGCGTGAGACCCTGATTGGGTCGGCTCGGTTGGACTGCACATGGTCGAACTGCCGCGCGTCTCCCGGCATACGGACGTCGCATCTGTCTAAGCGCGCGCTTCACCTCTCGCCTATCCTCTCTGCCAAGGGGGTGAGCATGGATGTTCGTATCTTGGGGCCGTCGTTGCTGTTGTCGGCGTGCGCCTTGTCTGCGTCTGCGCAGACGCGCACAGCTACTGGCCGCGGCAGCGAGCGCGTGAATCCGAATCGCAACGTGGCTGCGGTTCCGAAGCTCGATTGTCGCAAGCTTCTGGCCAGCGATCCTCGGCCATGGGTCCATGCGTATTGCGAGCATGTCGACTTCGCGATGCAGGACGGCATGTCCCGCGCCTGGGGACGTCCTCGGCCATCGCCGGTTCTTCTCGATATCCCTGCGCTAGGTACCGCCGAAGCCAAGGCGTCGGGCGTCTCGTGTTCCGAGGGTCGTGTGATCCGCCGGGTGGGCAATGGCTGGGAGCAAGCGCTGGATCATGAGCGTAACTATCTGCGCTGCAGACCCTCGGTCGAGTTGCCTGCGATATCCATTGGTCGATGAGCGGGATGAGCCTGCAGTACTGGCGAGCAGGTCAAAGTCGTGGAGGACGCTCTACGTGGCCGAAGGTCGCGCTGGGCCAGGCACAGCTGGAGTGTGCCAGCGGCATCGAGGCGCGCGGTGCCGCGCGCCTCGACCGCCGCGGCACCTGCCCGCAGGAACGTGGGCTGCCCCGCCACCTCCTCGACGTGGCCGAGCAACCAGCTGCCGCGCGGCGACCACGCGCCACGCAACTGCGGATGCCGTATCGCCAGTTGCGCCTCGCCTGCCGGCGCAACCCTCACCATGCGACCGTGACCCGTCCCATGACCAGGCTGGTGGACGCTCGCCCTTCCGCGACCTGCGCGTTGAGCGGGTGGCGGATGTACTGGTAGCTGCCGATGAACCGCACTGCCGGCGTGATCGCCATGTTGTAGAAGACCTCGGTGCCGGATTCGTTCCTGGCCTGTCGCTGTCCCTGCGTCAGCTCCGCGATCGTGTCCTTGAAGTCGCTGCTGATCTCGTTGTAGTACCAGCCCACGCCGAAGCTGTCGTAGGGGCGCGCGTCCAGCAGGCCATGGGCGAACAGCGCGATGGAGGCATCGCGGGTCACCACGTTGGTCTGTTCGGGCGCATAACCGGCGCGGGCGAACAGGCCGACGCCGGAGAGCACTTCGCCGCCCCTGAGCCTGGCCGGCACGTCGGCCGGGTTGTCCTTCAGCCAGAGGTACTGCGAGGCATTGGCGATCGCGAACCAGCTCTCCTGCTTGCGGTTGACCGACAGCCCTTCGAAGGACCTTGCGCCAAGCAGAGCGCCGATCGCGGCAGGCGCCTCGGCCGCCGGCAGGCCCGTGAACGGTTGGGTCAGGTCGGTCTTGGGCGCATTGGACCAGTTGAACGCCGGGCCGAAGGAACCGGGCATGCCGCCGATCCGGTAACTGGTGACCGCCATCAGGTACAGGTTGACCTTCTGGAACGCGTTCTTGGCGAACGTACGCGTGTCGCTATACGGATCGAGCACGCCGCCGGCCAGCACCAGTTTCTTGCTCGGTGCCCAGATGCCCAGCGCCGACCATGCGGTGGGCTGGTAGAAGCCCGCGGTCATCGGGTTCTTGTTGAAGTTGAAATTGGCGAAGTAGTACTTGTAGCTGTCGCCGAACATGGTCTGGTCCGGGATGTAGATGTCGCTGATGCGCCCCAGCACCACGGACACCTGCTTGCTCAGCCCCTGCACGAGGAACATCTCGGCCGGATAGGTGTTGTGGTAGTAGGTCGGTCCCGGATGCAGCAGGCCGGTGTAGCTGGGCAGCGAGCCGCCGGCGTTGAACGTGCGCTCGATGTCGTGCCCGTAGCGCGACTGCAGGGTGACGTGCAGCAGGCCGGCATTCCACCAGCCGGCACGGGCGGTGTCGATGTTGAGCGAGGTCTGGATGTTCTGCACGAACCAGTCGCCCGTTTCGAGCCCGCCACTGTGGACGTTGCTGTACGCGCTGGTGGTATAGACGTCGACGAACACGCCGTTGCGCGCAAGCTCGGCGCGCGTGCCGTTCCAGTCGCCGCTCAGCTGCGTCCGTTCGGACAGCGCTCCGGTCCGCGTGCCGGGCGTGCCGAACGTGGGCGCGTTGTTGAAGTAGGGCAGCAGCACCGGCGCGACATCGACCAGCGAGATGCGGGTGGATTCCGCCCTGGCTTCGGTCACGTGGCCGAAGCTGGCCAGGTTCTCGTCCGCCCGGGCCGGCGCGGCGCTGCAGATCGCTGCGGCCACGCCGCAGGAAAGCAGCGTCCTGCACAGGAGCGTCGTGTTCATGCCGATGCCTCTGCGCGGCGCGCGGCGCTGACCAGGTCGAACAACGAATGCGACGCCAGGCTCAGGATGCCGCCGCCATCGCCGCGGTCCTCGATGCCGTGCCCCACGACGAAGTTGCGGATCGCGCCGAGCCGCGCCAGGCGGGAGGGGATGTGGCGAAGCGGCGGCAGCCGCGCGACATTGCTCTCGCTCCACGACGTGTTGTCCGGATAGGCGCCCGGAATCGTGATCGGCAGGTCGAAGGAGGAGGGCGTGCCGCTGAACTCGACGGCCGGGCCCAGCCGGGTGAATGTGCCCAGCGGCCCGTCCTGGTCGACGCCGAAATCGATGAGGTCCTGCACGGTGCACGGCGTGTAGGGTTCGTCCTGCAGCGGTGCGACCAGCTCGGCGGCGAAGGTCGCGCAGCGGCTCAAGGACGAGCCGGCCCGCCAGAAGCCGCCCTTTTCCTCGCGCTCGCTGATCGCGGCCAGCGTCGCGATCGCCCCCAGGTACCCGGTCACGTAGTCGTTGAGCAGGACCGAGACGAGGGTGGGGTCGGGCATGCCCACGGAATTGGCATGCATCACCCCGCTGACGGCCTGGCCGATCTGTTCGAAGCCCTTGCGATCGGCCCACGGCGTGCCAGGCGCGGCGTAGGAAACCCGCGTGTAGACGAGATTGGGATTGAGCGCCTGCAGCGTGGCGGCATCCAGGCCAAGTCGCTCCAGCGAGCCTGGCGCGTAGCTGTCGACCAGGACGTCGGCACCGGCCAGCAGTTTGGCGAGCCTGGCCTTGCCGAGCTTGCCCTTCAGATCGAGCAGGATGCTCTTCTTGCCCCAGTTCACGTCCAGCCAGAGCGGCAGCACCCAGTCGCCGGTCGGCGCCTGCACGGTCATCACCTCCGCCCCCTGCTCGGCGAGCATCCGGCCCACCGTCGGGCCAGCGACAAGATGCGTCAGCTCGACCACGCGCAGGCCTTCCAGCGGACGGTGGCGCGCGCTACCGAGCCTGCGGTTGCCACCGCCGCCGACCTGTTCCAAGTCGAACATCGGACGTGCCGCCGTCTGCTCGCCCTGCGGCAGGCTCTTCCACTCGTCCAGGCTGCGGACGATGCCCGCCGGCAGGCGCAGCGCGGCCATGCCGTCTTCCAGCTCCTGTGCCGTCCTGCGTTCAACGGCGGCCTGGATCGATCCGGCCGAGTTGGAACATCCCAGGTAATCGAGGATCGCGTCGCGCAGGTGCGGGAACAGGCCGATCATGGTGACGTAGCGACCGTCCTTGGCGCGGAACGTGCCGTTGTCCGGCCCGACCGGCCAGGTGTCCAGGAAGCACGAATAGCCGTTCATGAACTGCATCTGCCCGGAGTTGAGCAGCAGGCCGGACAAGCGGCGATCCAGGCGCAGGGTCTGCGCCGGCAGGCCGCGCATCACGCCGATGCGCTCGACGAGCAGGCCGTACACCGCCATGACGCCGGCCGCGTAGTCGTGCACCTTGACCGGACTCTTCACGTAGGAGATGCCGTCGGTCACCGACACCTTGGATTCATCGACCGCGAATGGCAGCGCGCTGCAAACGGCGTCGAAGGTCCGCTTCTGGTACGGGTTGGTGATCATGTTGTGACTCGCCTGTTAGGAATGGACGACAGGGCACGCGCGATGTGCCCGGCCGATGCGAAGCGATTCTGTGTGGCTTCGCAGCGGCCGCCATCCTCCAAATGGGTAGTGGATGCACGATGCGATGACACATCGGGCGCGATCGCAGAGATCGGCGACGTGCAAGACCGAGGAATGGTGTTGGACAGTCGCGACGACGTCGCCAGCCTGTGGTCGGAGAGTCGCGGCGAAGGGTGACTGGTCCATGCGCCGGCACGCATCGGCGAGGACGTGGCGATTCATCCGCGTCCGCTGCGGAGCGTCTACGCCAACCCACCGGCCGCATAGGGTCCACTTTGCTGGCAAGAGATCTACGGCATTGGACCCGTTTTCCGCTCGCTGAAGCTCAGGCGCGGCCCAGGCTGACGAGCTGCCACGAAGACAGCGACAGGTCGCAGGGCTCTTCCGCGGCTGGACTCAGCTGCATGTAGCCGCGGCGCAGCGCCGTGGTGACCGCGTGGGTGCGGTCCGAGGCCTGCAGCTTGGCAAGGATGCTCTTGACGTGGGCCTTGACCGTGTCGCGGCTGATGCCCAGCTCGCTGGCGATCAACTTGTTGCCGTGACCTGCGGCGATGCGCTCGAGTACCTGGAGCTCCCGGCGCGTCAGCTGCTCGTGCGCGGCGTGGTCGGCCAGCGCACGCGCCACCTGGGCGGGGATCCAGCGCTTCCCCGAGGCCACCGCGCGGATGGCAACGACCAGTTCGGCGCGCAGCGTGCTTTTCAACAGGAAACCTTGGGCACCGACCGCCAGGGCCGATAGCGCCGGCACGTCGCCACGGTAGGTGGTCAGGATGATGACCTTGGCCGAGGGTGACAGGTCGCGGATGTGCCGAGTGGCGGCGATGCCGTCCATCTGCGGCATCTGCACGTCCATCAGCACGACATCCGGCAACATCGCCCGATACTGCGCGATCGCCTCGCGGCCGTCCCCGGCTTTGCAGACGAGTTGCATGTCCGGCTCGTTGTCGAGCACCGACGCGACTCCTTCGATCAGGAGCGGGTGGTCATCGGCAATCATCACCGTGATCATCGTGCTGCGTGCAGGCGTTTTGGGAGGCACGTCCATGAAAGCACGTAGGCGCCCGCCTTCACACTGAAGTGTATTCACGGCCATGCTGAGCGGAATTCACCCGATGAGCGGCGTGCCCGTCATCACCTGCATTTCGCGCGCGGCCTCGCCGGTCTGCACCAGCAACCAGCGCAGCGCGTCGTCCGCGTCGCTGCGTTCGTGCCAGACCGCCTCGAGATGGCCGATGGTCGGCTCGTGCGGCGTGGGCAGGGTGACGATCGAGCCGTTGGCCACCGCCGACGCGACATAGGACGCCGGCACGGTCGCCACGAAATCGGTCGCCAGCACCACCGGGATCACGTCCGCGTAGTGGGGCACCGACAGCGCGGCGCGACCGACGATCTCGCTGCCATCGCCACGCGCATCGAGCAGCAGGCGCTCCAGCCAGACGCGCCGGACGACCCCGTCTTCCTCGAGAAACCCATCGTTGTAGACATCGCCGGTGCCGGTGAGCTCGATGACCACGTGCGGGTACTCGAGCAGCGACTCGCGCGTGACCGGCGCAGTGGCCAGCGGATGCCCGCAGCGCACGATGAGAGTCTCGGTATCGCGCCAGAGCAGTTGCCGTCGCAGGCGAGCGGGCAGGGCGGTGAACCAGCCGACCACCGCGTCCAGTCGCCCGTCGTCGATCTGCTGCATGGTGGTTTGCCTATCGAACGGGAAGACGCGCAGGTCGATGCCGGGCGCGGACGCCTGCAGGCGCTTCATCAGCTGCGGCAGGATGACGCCGCCCGAGTAGTCGGACATCGCGATCCGGAACGTGCGCACCGCGCTGTCCGGTGCGAACGGCTTGGCGCGAAGTGCTTTTTCTATGCGCTCGAGCCCGCCCTGGACGTGCGGCGCGAGTGATCGCGCCCTGGACGTGGGCATCATGCCCTTATCGGTGAGGACGAAGAGCGGGTCATCCAAGGCATCGCGCAGCCGGGCAAGCGCGTGGCTGACCGCCGAGGGCGTGACCGACAAATGGCGGCTGGCGGCCACGATGCTGCCGTGTTCGAGAATGGCCTCGAACACCAGAAACAGATTGAGGTCGATTCTTCGCAATGGCATGGCCTGGCTCCTCATGTTGTCGATAGCGTGCCATGGCGGGAATCGCGCGCGCACGCACGCGGCGACGACTCCCTCATTCGGGTGATCCAGGCTTCCTGCGCGCGACCGCGATCCATGCTTCGTACTACCCAAATGGGTAAGGCGGGCGAGGCCCCCCAGACGCCAGAATCGATGCCGGCAGACGTTGCCGGCAGAAGCGGCCACGGGGATGGCGATGGGGATGAGCAAGCCGATCGGGATGTGGGCGTGTGTATGGCTTCTCATGCAGCCGCTGGCCGGGCACGCGGGGAATGTTGGTAGCTGCGCGGTCATCCCGTCCAACGCGTTGCGCTTGCAGTGCTACGACCGCGAGGCCGCCCGCGAGGAGAGCCAAGTCCCTGACCTGGAAACGCCGAGCAATGCTTCGGTGGCAACGTCGCGGCCTGCGCCTTGAGTGCGCGCCACGGGTTGCTGCGCAAGGCCGGGCGCAGGCGAACCATCGAGCGTGCCATGTCATGGATAGCGGGTTTCGGTGGTTGACATGCCAAGCGATCGGAACCGCCTGGCGTGGGCCGGCTTGATGGCGCTGGTCTGCCATCTGGTGCCGGCCAGCGCACGAGGCGCCGACTGCGTGGCGCTGTCGCCGGGCCGCACGATGGCCTCGTTCGACAATGACCTGCTGGGTGGCCAGGACCAGGGCTATACCAGCGGGGTGCAGTTGGCGAAGATGTCGCCGACGTATCCAGCCGGCGTGTCGGCGACCTGCGGCGCCCACATGGCGCGATGGTTCGGCGCGCCCGTTGTGGCGCGGCGGGACGCCGCCGTACCGGAAACCTGGAACCTCCTGTATTCCCTGGCCCAGGCGATCTACACGCCCGCCGACGGCAGCCGCCGTGACGTGGTGGGCGACGACCGGCCGTACGCCGCACTGCTGCTCGCTGGTCTCGGCATCAACCGTCGTACCGGCGACCGCCTTCGCTCCCTGCAGCTCCAGGTCGGACTGGTCGGTCCGCATGCCTATGGTCGGCAGCTGCAGTCCGCTGTCCACAACCTCACCGGCAGCCATCGGTTCGAGGGCTGGTCGAATCAGCTGCACGACGAGCCGGTCGTCATGCTGGAGCATGCGGGCTTTCGCCGCTTCGACGAAGGCCACGAGGCGCGTTGGCACGGGCAGGCGGTGTTGCGCCACGCGGTCGCCGTCGGAAACTTCAGGACGTTCGCCAGCGGCGGTCTCGAGCTGCGCTGGGGCCGCGAGCTGCCGGACGACTTCGGCGACCTGGCGTTGCGTCCGTCGGGGATGAATGTGTCGCCTGGGCCGTCCGCGCTTCCGGTTACGCCGGATACGCCGGCCATCCGCATCTTCCTGGGCGGCGACGTCGCCTGGGTCGGGCGCGACATCACGCTGGACGGAAACTCCTTCCGTGACAGCCATGCCGTCCCCCGCAGGTCATTCATGGCCTACCTCGGTTACGGCCTGGCCATGAACCAGGGACGCTGGCGCCTGGTGGTATCGCGCATCCATGCCAGTCGCGAGTTCGACGGCCAGTCCGATCCGCCGGTATTCGGCAGCCTTTCCATCAGCAGGGACCTGTAGATGGACATGCCGCAATCCAGGACGGTCGTGGTGACGCCGCGCCAGATCGAACATCGCGGTCCTCGCCGAGGGTGGTGCATGGCCGCCTGGATCTGCCTTGCGACCGCGCCCCTGGCCATGGCGGCGAACGCGGCCACGCCGCTGGCGACAGGGGAGCAGGCGCTGTCCTTCGAACAGGCCTCGCAGCGCCTGCTCGAAGTGTCCGACGGCATTCAGGCGGCCGAAGCGAACCTCGCCGGCAAGGAGGATCTTGCCGCGGCGACACGCAGCCTTCGCCTGCCGGACATCACGCTGGACGCTCGCGAGATCAAGTTCCAGAAGTCGCTTGAACTGTCGCTTGGCGAGCTCGGAACGGCACTTGAGCCGCTCGGCATCCCGCCCACGTTGGAACTGGACCAGCGCGACTGGCGGTTCCGGCCGACGGTGTCGATGACGATGCCGGTGTACACCGGCGGACAGATTCCCGCGGCCCGTCGCGCAGCGGCGGCGGGTGCCCGCCAGGCCGACGCCGAGCGCGAGAGCGAAACCCAGGATCAGTTGGTGGCGCTGGTGCAGGCCTACTTCGGGCAGCAGCTGGCCGCGCATGCGCTGAAGGTCCGTCGTGATGTCCGCGATGGCCTGCAGCGTCACCTGGACGATGCAGGCAAGCTCGAGCGCGCCGGCATGGCGACACGGGCGCAGCGCCTGCAGGCCACCGTCGCGCGCGATCAGGCGCAACGCGAACTCGAACGCGCAGAAAGAGACCTCGACACGCTGACGACCACTTTGTCGCAGCTGCTGCGCATGTCCCGGACCGTGCTGCCGACCACGCCGCTGGCGGTGTCCAGCCACCGGATCGGCGATGAGGCGGATTTCCGCCAGGCGGCAGCGGACCACCACCCGACGCTGGCGCAGTTGCGTGCGCAGGTGGCGCAGGCCGAGGAGGGCGTCAAGATCCAGCAGGCACGGCTCAAGCCGCAAGTGTTCCTGTTCGGCCAGCGCGACCTCAAGCGCAGCGATGCGCTGTTCACGGATGCGGACTGGGTGTTCGGGATCGGGCTGAAGTACACCTTCATGTCCGCCAGCAACCGCCCGCTGCAGATCAGTGCGGCGCGCCAGCAGTACGCGCAGGCCGAAGCGGGTCTGCGCGAAGCGGAGAACCGCGTGGCCATCGGCGTGACCCGGGCCTGGAACCAACTGGAGGCCACGCGCGAGCAGTTCATGCTGCTCGACAGCAGCATGGACAACGCGCGCGAGAACCTTCGGCTGCAGGAGCTTTCCTTCCGCGAAGGGCAGGCAACCTCGCTGGACGTGATCGATGGGCGCCTGCGTCTAGGCAACGCCGCGATAGAGCGTGCGCAGGCCGCCTACCAGTACGACCTTGCCCTGGCGCAGCTGCTCGAGATCAGCGGGCAGATGGGCCGCTACGCCGACTACCTCAAACATGCCGACAACCTCATCCCGCCATGAACAGCACGCATTCCAATGAAGCGCCCCCGGGCGTACGCAGGCCGATCATCGTGCTGTGCGTGTTCGCCATCGTCGTCATCGCAGGCCTGTGGCTGGCGATGCGCCCGGCCGACGACGTCGTCCAGGGCATGGTCGATGTCGATACCGTCAACGTGTCGGCGAAGATCACCGCCCGGATATCGCGGTTCCTCGTGCGCGAAGGCGACACCGTGCAGGCCGGGCAACTGTTGTTCGAGCTCGACAGTCCCGAGGTGCTCGCCAGGGAGCGCCAGGTCGCCGCGGTAGTGGCGGCAGCGAAGGCCCAGGCCGACAAGGCGGAAGAGGGCGCGCGTCGTGAGGACATCCGCGCCGCGGCCGCCAACTGGGCGCGTAGTGTGGCCGCTGCCGAGCTCGCCAACCGCACCTACCAGCGCATCGAGCAGCTCCATGGCGAAGGCGTGGTCACGCTGCAGAAGCGCGATGAAGCACTGGCGCAGCAACGCAGCGCGGAACAGGCGGTGGCCGCGGCCCGTGCGCAGTACGATCTGGCGCTGGCCGGCAGCCGCTCGCAGGACCGGCAGGCTGCCGCGGCGCAAGTGGCGCAGGCCGAGGGCGGGCTGGCCGAAGTGGAAGCGGCGCGCGCCGAGATCCGCGGAATCGCGCCGGGCGCCGGCGAGGTCAACAAGCGCTTGGCCGATGTCGGGGAGCTGGTGCCGGCCGGCTATCCGGTCTTCACCTTGGTCGACATGGATCGTCTGTGGGTGGCCTTCCATCTGCGCGAGGACCAGTTCTCCGGATTGAAGATGGGCCAGCGCCTGCAGGGCAGCATCCCGGCACTGGGCATCGCGCAGGCGCCGTTCGAGGTGTACTTCATCAATCCCGCCGGCGACTACGCCACCTGGCGTGCGACGCGCCAGTCCGCCGGATATGACATCAGGAGCTTCGAGGTGCGCGTGCGACCGGTCGGACGGATCGAACGCCTTCGGCCAGGCATGAGCGTGCTGTTCGCATGGCCACAGCCCTGAAACCCGGCGCGCGCGACGGATTCGCCGCCTCGGTGCGGCGCGAGTGCGGCTTCCTGTGGCACAACCCGTGGGAGCTGGCGCTGGTGAGCTGGGTGCCCTGGCTGCTGCTCGCGCTCATCATGACGGTGTTCGGCAGCAGCGTGCTGCGCAACATCCCCATTGCGGTGGTCGACGAAGATGGCGACGGCACCAGTCGGTCGCTGATACGCGCGCTCGATGCCGCGCCGGGCGTGTACGTGCGCAGCCAGCCGGCCACGCTGCAGCAGGCCTGGCATCAGGTACGCACGCTGGAGGTGTACGCGGTCGTCTACATTCCCCGCGATGCCAGCCGGGACATGGCGCGAGGGCAGAGCGGGAGGATCTTCGCCTTCTACAACGCGAGCTACCTGACCATCGGGCAGGCTGCCTTCCGCGAGATTGCCGCGGTCGTGCAGGCGCGCGGCGCCGACCTTTCCCGGGACAGAGCGCGATACGTGCGCGCCGGGGCGGGACCGTCGGCTGTGCCGGTACGGGTACAATCCACGCTGCTGTTCAATCCGGAGCGCAGTTATGAGCAGTTCCTCGGCGGACTGCTGCTGCCGGCGATGCTCCAGCTCGCGGCCTGCCTGGCGCTGGTGGCCGCTTTCGGGCGGGAACTGCGCGATGCGACCGCCAGCGATTGGCTGCACGTCGCGGGGGGACGGCTGTCGCTCGCCATCGCCGGCAAGGCGACGCCGTACCTGTTGCTGTTCACGCTGTACGGCGTGGCGGCGATCGTCTGGGTAAGCTGCGTGCGCGGCGACGGCATCGCGGGCAGCCTGATCGTGTTGGCGGCGGGCAGCTTCATGGCATGCATGGCCTATGGTGCGATCGGCCTGCTGCTGATTGGCCTGACGCGCAACATGGGTACGGGGCTGTCGCTGGCCGGCATCTATGCCGGCGTCTCCGTCGCCTTTTCCGGCGGGACCTTCCCGGTCATCGAAGGACCGGCGTTCTCGCAGATATGGAGCCGGCTGCTGCCCTTCACCGCCTACGTCAAACTGCAGATGCAGCAGGTGCACATGGGGTCGCCGTGGCAGGTGTCGATGTGGCAGCTCGGCGTGCTGCTGGCCTTCGTGATCGCTGCCGGCCTTCCCGGGGCATGGGCATACGGACAAGCGGCGCGCGACCCCACGACATGGGGACGCCGATGAGGCCGGTCGTGGACGGATTCGTCGCCGCATGGGCGGCGATCTTCCGCGATCGCTCGGCGGTGGCTGCGCTGCTGGCGGCGGGCATCGTCTATTCGTTCTACTATCCCGCGGCGTATCGACACCAGGTCGCCAGCCGCCTGCCGATTGTCGCGGTGGACCTGGATCGCAGCCCGATGAGCCGGGACCTGCTGCGCAAGGTCGATGCGGTGCGCGCGCTCGACCTGGTGGAAAACGCCGCCTCCGTCGATGCCGCCGCCCGCCTGGTGGCGGCTGGCCAGGCCGACGGCGTGCTGCTGATCGATACCGACTTCCAGCGCGACGTGCTGCGCGGCGAACCGGGCCGGCTCACGCTGCTCGGCGCAGGAGCTTTCCTGGGGCGGTCCAGTACCATCCTGGGCGGATTGTCCGAGGCGGTGGCCGGCTTCGCGCACGATGCCACCGTGGCGCAGGCCAGGTTCGAAGGATTGCCGGCCACCGCGCCCCTGCTGCTCGTGCAACGGCCGCTGTTCAATACCCGCGAAGGGTATGGCAGTGCCGTGGTCACCGGCATCGCGATCCTGATCGTGCAGCAGACGATGATCATGGGCATGGTGCTGCTGGCGGGCACGCGCCGTGAGTCGCACGGTCCACTGCGGTTGCCGGCATCGAGATTGGCGGGAATGCTCGCGGCGTTCTGGCTGCTGGGCATGTTGAACCTGCTGTATTACAGCGGCTTCGTCTACTGGTTTCAGGACTTCCCGCGCGGCGGCAACCTGCCTGGCCTGCTGGTCGCCGGCAGCCTGTACGTGGCGGCGGTCGTGGCGCTGGGGGCCTTCGTCGGCAGTTTCTTCCGCGTGCGCGAGCGGGCCATGCAGCTCATCGTACTGACCTCGATGCCGCTGTATTTCCTGACCGGCCTGTCGTGGCCGACCGCCGCGCTGCCATCCTGGCTGCGATGGCTGTCGCGCGCGGTCCCGACCACGCCCGGGATCAATGCGATGGTCGGCCTGAACGAGATGGGCGCCTCGATCGCCGAAGTCGCCCCGCATGTGCTCAATCTGGCGGTCCTCATCGTGCTATACGGCAGCCTGGCGGTCTGGCGATATCGCCGGAACGGAATCACGCCATCGCCCGGGGACGCCGAGCTGACGCCGTCCCCGGGCAGCGGTGGAGTGGCCTAAGGCCGGACCGCCCCATCCGGTAGCGCAAAAGCGATGATGTAGTCGCCCACGTCGGGGGAATGGCTGGCGCCGCCGGCGGAGATCACCACGTACTGCCTGCCGCTCACCGGCGAGGTGTAGACCAGCGGCGCGGCGACCGCGCCCACGGGCAGCCTGGCACGCCAGAGCTCCTTGCCGGTAAGCGCGTCGAGCGCGCGCAGCGCGTAATCCTGCGTGCCCGCGAAGAACACCAGTCCCGAGGCGGTGGCGGTCGGACCGCCCAGCGTCGGCATACCGATGGGCATCGGCAGGTGCGTCTTGATGCCGAGCGGGCCGGTGTCGCGGACGGTGCCCAGCGGTACCTGCCACAGCAGTCTGCGGGTGCTCAGGTCGATGGCGCTCATCGTGCCGAACGGCGGGGCGGGGCAGGGAATGCCGAGCGGCGATTGCAGGACGTCGATCTTCACGCCGCCATAGGGACCGGCGAGTTGCGGGCGGATCGTCCCCATGAAACCGGGGACCTCGTCCATGCTCACGTGGAAACGCCTGGCCTGGTCCCGCGAGAGCAGCGACATCCGCAGCGCCATGCGCATGTCGTTCACGAACAGCAGGTTGCGCGATTCGTCGATTGAAATCCCGCCCCAGTTCAGGCCGCCCAGCAGGCTCGGCCACTCGATGTAGGGCTGCTCGGTGGGCGGGGTAAAGGCGCCTTGGTAATGGGAATCCTTGAACAGGATCCGGCAATACAACTGGTCGAATGGCGTGATGCCCCACATCGCGCGTTCGGTAAGCGTGTCGGCGCCGATGACCGGCATGCCCATGGAGAACGGCTGCGTGGAGGACAGGCGCTCCCCCTTCGCGCGGGGCAGCGTGGGCACGGCCCGCTCCTCGACCGCGGTGACGTATTCGCCGGTACGCCGGTCGAGCACGAAGATGTGGCCGGTCTTGGTGGTCTGGATGAGCGCGGGGACCCGATTGCCGCGTGCATCGGCAACGTCGTGCAGCACCGGCTGGGAAGGCAGGTCGTAATCCCAGACATCGTGATGGATGAGCTGGCGCACCCAGCGCATCTTGCCGGTGGCGGCCTCCAGGGCGACGACGGCCGAACCGTATTTTTCCTTGACGGTATTGCGTTCACCGCCCCAGTAGTCCGGCGGGCCGTTGCCGGTGGGCAGGTAGACCAGGCCAAGATCCTGGTCGTAGGTCGGGATGGTCCACACGTTCGGCGTGGCGGGCGTGAATGCCTTGCCATCGCGCGCCGATGCCTCGGGCTTGCCAACATCCCAGGCCCACGCCAGCGTGCCGTCGCGTACGTCGAACGCGCGTACCACGCCGGAAGGCTCGCCATCCTCGATGTCGCGTACCCAACCACCGATCACGGCCAGGTGGCCCATCACCACGGGAATGGACGTGGGGTGATAGCGCTTGCTGCCTTCGGTGGCGCCCATGCCCGGCTTGAGGTCGACGATGCCGCCCACGCCGAAACCCGGGCACAAGGTCCCGACATGCGCGTCGAGCGCGATCAACCGCGCGTCGACCGTGGAGACCAGGATGCGCTGCCGGCAGCGCTCGCCCGCTGCAACGGCCGCGGCTGGCGGTTCCCGGGTGTCGTCCTAGTCGGCATCGTGGTAGCCCACGCCGCGGCAGGTCACGTGCTCGGCGGTGCGGGCATGCGGGTCGTAGCGCCATAGGGGCTTGCCGTTATCCGCATCCAGGGCGGTGACGATGTTCTGCGGCGTGCAGGAATACAGCACGTCACCCACCTGCAGCGGCGTGTTCTCGTCGACACCCGCGCCGGCGCCGGTAGTCTGCCGGCCGGTGCGATAGGTCCATGCGACGCGGAGCTGGCCCACGTTGCTGGGCGTGATCTGTGCATCCGGGGCGAACCGGGTGCCGCTGGCGCTGCGGCCGAAGTGTCGCCAGTCGTCGGAGGCGCGGACATCGGCCAGGTTTGCAACTCGCGGAGCGACGCCCGCCGGCGCCTTGATGGCGCCATGCGGGAAGAAGGCCCCGACCAGGGTCGCGAACAGGCCAAGGAACACGATGCCCGCTGATGCATTGGCCAGCCGTCGTGTCCGTGGCGGCGTGGACGGGAACCGGGCGCAGGCCCACAGCGTGAGCATGAGCAGCAAGGCGGGATAGATCAGCCGGGGCAGCAGTGGCCAGTAGTCCAGGCCGTCGGTTTCGTAGAGCGCCCAGCCGCAGGTGGCGATGAAGATCGCTGTGGTCCAGAGCAGCGCGAAGCGGTGCCGGGCCGCCAGGAGCACAGCGAGCGCGAGATAGGCCAGCCCGGCCAGGAGGTAGTAGGGCGTGCCGCCGAGGCCGAGCAGGCGGAAGCCGCCCCAGGCCAGGGCGAGGGCGGTGGCAAGCGTGAGCAGCACGAGGAGAAGCCGGGCCGAGGCGCCGGACAGGCGCTTCCACTGCGAGGTGTCGGTCATGCGGGGGACCTGGAAGTTAGGGCGGGAGCGCAGGCATCCATGACGAACGCGTCGATCCGCATGGCGCCGAAGCGGCATCAACCTGCGCCTTCGCAATATCGGACGCGGCGACGAGGCTTCCATCACCCATTTGGGTCACTGCCGTGCCCATTACGTCCGCCGTGGCTCGATCGGCGTTTCGTTGCGGGTAATCGAAGGACAGACCGATCTGCCAGTACGGCCAGTGGACACCTCTAGATAACTTCACTCCGGAAGTTGCACGCTGCGCGTGTCGATGGCGTGGCATTTCCTGTCGCGGCGAAGCCGCTCCTACACGATGCGTGCCGGCCTCCTGTAGGAGCGGCTTCAGCCGCGACAGGAGGACGAAGTAACCATGATGCCAAGGCATCCATGGGAAACGCGGCCGCAACGCCAGCGCGCCCATCGCCAATGCGCCTTCGCCACTTCAGGGCAGCGCGAACGCCCCGGTGCCGGAACCTGCCGGCTGGCCGCATCGGTGGCTCGCAAGGGCATCGACAGGACTTTTTGCAGTTGTTAGAGGCGCCCTAGTGACTGGCCCCAGCAACGTCCAACCCCGTCCATTCGCGCGAGCGCTTCCATAACCGCTCCGCCAATGCATCGTCGGCCGCCCACGCGGCCACGCCCTTGCGGCCCAGTTCCGGCTGGTTGATCGCTGCGATATTGCAGTCTTCGCAGTACACGCCTCCCAGCCCGTCCAGCAAGGGACTGGTCGCGCACCAGAGGCTGGTGGCCGCGCCTTGCTCCAGGGTCTTCATTCCCTTGGATGGGTCGATACGCGGTTGGCCATGCTCATCGAGCGCATCGAACGCGGCGATTTCCTCGGTGCTGAGGTGACGGCCGAGCTCGGTGAGGATCTGGCCGGGATGCAGGGAGAATGCGCGGATGCCGTGCGCAACACCTCGCCGATCCAGCGCACGGGCGAACAAGGCGTTGGCGCTCTTGCTCTGGCCGTACGCGATCCACTTGTCGTAATCGCGTCGCACAAAATCGATGTCGTCGAGATCGACACCTGCGATCTGGTGGCCGCGCGACGACACCGCAACGACCCGCGCGCCATCTGCCGCCCTCAGCACCGGCCATAGACCGCACGTCAGCCGGTAATGCCCGAGATGATTGGTCGCGAACTGCGCTTCGTGGCCATCTTCATCGCGCATCAGCGGTGTCGCCATGATGCCGGCGCTGTTGATCAGCAGGTGCAGCGGCTCGTCGCGCGCGACTATGGCGGCCGCGAACGCGGCGACGGAGTTCGACGACATCAGGTCCATCTCGGCGACCTCGACGCCGGGCAGATTTGCGAGTGCGACGCGGGCGCGTGCCGGATCGCGCGCAGGCACGACGACATGTGCACCGGCCGCAAGCAGATGCCGCACGGTCACCACGCCGAGGCCCGAGTAGCCACCGGTCACGATCGCGCGCCTGCCGCGCAGATCGATGCCGGCCATGACCTCCGTCGCACTGCTGGCGGCGCCGAACGGGCTGGCGATCGGGCGCTGGTTGGTCGTGGCCATGGGGGCTCCTGATGTGTGGGTGCAGGCTATTTTCCGTAAACTCCCTGGACAACACAGTCTTTCCAGTCGCCATTTCTATCGTGATCATCCAGAACGCGCCGATCGACCCGCTCTCCGACGTGCTTGGCCTGGCCGAGCTGCAGGCTGCCTGCTCGGTGCGCCTGAGTGCCGGTGGCGACTGGGCGCTGCGCTTCCAGCCGCGCGAGCTCAAGTTCAACGTCGTGCAGCACGGTCGGTGCTGGCTGCTGGTCGGCGACGATGCGCCTGCGTTGCTGGAAGCCGGTGATTGCTTCGTCGTCACGCGCACGCCCTTTGTGCTCGCCAGCGATCCCAAGCTGCCGGCCATTGACGCCGCCGCGGTGTTTGCCGACTCCCCCAACGTCGCCAGTTATGGCCAGGGAGACGACGTCGCGCTGCTCGGCGGCAGCGTCACGCTTGACGGTGCGGGCGCTTTCGCGCTGTTGGACCTGCTGCCGCCTTCGCTGGTGATCGCTGCGGGCGCAGGTCCGACGGCCGGCACGTTCGCGTGGCTGTTGGATGCGCTCGATCGCGAATGGCGCGCCGATCTGCCCGGCGCCCAGGCGGTCTGCAACGATCTGCTGCGATTGATGTTCGTGCACGCGTTGCGTCGGCATGTCGATGGCGCCGACGTGGCCTCGCTGGGCTGGTTGGGCGGCTTGCGCGACCCGGCGATTGCGGCGGCGTTGCGCGCCATCCACGTGGCACCCGCGCAACACTGGAAACTGCAAGCGTTGGCCGATATCGCCGGCATGTCGCGCTCGGCCTTTGCCGCGCGCTTCAAGCAGCGGATCGGGCGGACGCCGGTGGACTATACGACGCACTGGCGCATGCAGCTCGCCGCTGCGCGATTGCGCACAACGCTGGACAGCGTGTCGCGCATCGCCAACTCGCTCGGTTTTCTCTCCGATGCCGCGTTTGGCGCGACGTTCCGGCGCGTGCACGGCATGGCGCCGGGGCAGTACCGGCGTGCGAAGGATTAGGAAGCGTGATGGAGGGTAGGGTAGAGGTCGCCCCTTGCGGAGACCAGGCATCGTAACGCTCAACCGCATCGGCCTAGCAATCGGATCAGAGCGATTGCCGGTCAGCTGGATCGGTCCACGTTTCAGTCCTTTCGAAAGGTCAATCCCAGATAGGTCATCACCTCGCTCCCCGCATCCGTGCCGAAGGACACCGCGTCGCCAGTCATGCTTGGGCCCAGCCCGCCGGTCCGCGTCTCGTCTGCGGCGACCGGCACCATCGGATAGGTGAACGTGCCGGTGTTGTAGCTGACCCGCAGCACTGGTAAGCCATCGTCCTGCAGACGCACCTCGGCCTCGGCGATCTTCTCGAACCCCGGCATCGTGTAGCCGAACGGCCGATAGCGGCCCAGTCGCTGCTTCCACTCGGAACCGAGCGTTTCGTCCGGAATGTGGTAGCCCAGCTGCCGCTCACGCTGCCCTCGGCGCCAGAACAGCACGTGATACGGCCCGATATCGCGGAAGTAATAGAGATCGCCGTCCGCCTCGCCGGCGGCCTGCACGGCGAACACGCCAGGCGATGTCTCGGTCGCCGGGTAGGTTTCCGCGTCGCGCCGGATGGACAGGCCGGCTTCGGTTTCCTCCACCTTGGCGTAGCCGTTCTTCTGCGCGTAGTAACCCGCGTGCCGCGAACGGGGAGTATCGGAAGAGACAGGCAGTGGTGCGGGTTCGGGGACGATATCCTTCACCGAAAGGCCATGGCTTTCCAGCCAGCGGAACGCGAACTGCTCGCAGACCGCATCGCCCCCCACGGTGTTGGCCAGGATGACCGCGGCGGTCTTCTGTTCCGGGATCAGCAGCACCGCGGCATTGGAGTAGAACGTGCTGCCGGCATGGTAGGCGGCGAAGCGGTCATCGTTGCGGAACAGAAACCAGCCCAGCCCCTTCTTGTTGGTATCGATCGGGATATCGGTCTGCAGGGTGAACATCGACCGGATCGTGGCCTCTTTGACCAGAGGGGAGGGCGCGCCGTGATACGCGTCCATCAAGGCCGCCGCGTAGGCGGCCAGATCTTCCGCCGTGGAATAGATGCCGCCGGAGGCGATGTCGCGCAGTTCGAAGACCGCCGCCTCGGCGCCGTCCGGCCCGTAGGCCTTGCTCCGGCCGGCCGCATGCGGGTCGCCGGCGAATCCGGTGTTCTTCATGCGCAATGGCGCGAAGATCCGCTGCTTCAGGTAATCCGGGTAATCGATCCCGCTGGCCTTGGCCAGCGCATGCCCCAACAGGTTGTAGCCGACGTTGGAATACAGGCCCACCGTGCCCGGCGAATGCGCCAGTGCGGTCCGGTTGAGCAGCGTCACCACATCGGTGTAGCGGGCCTGATCGCCCTGCATGTCGCGGAAGACATCGGTCGGCACGCCGGAGCTGTGGGTGATCAAGCGCCTGAGCGTGACCTGGCCGCGGTCTTCGCCATGCGTGCGGATGCGGAACTCGGGCAAGTAACGGGACAGCGGCTGGTCGATATCGACCAGGCCTTGCTCCTGCAACTGCATGGCCGCCAACGCGGTGAACGTCTTGGTCACCGAGCCGATACCGACCTGGGTGCTGGGGGTCATCGCAATGCCGGCGTTCTTGTCCGCATAGCCGAACCCCTGTTTCCACACCACCTTTCCGTCCACGACCAATGCGGCCGACACGCCGACCACGCCGCTGTCTTGCTGGCGTTGCGCCAGCCAGCGGCTGAGCTCAGCGATAGCGGCGGGCGTCTGCAGCTCGGCGCCCCAAGCCATCGCCGGCAGGATCGACCACAGCAGTGCCAAGAACACGGCGATGTTCTTTGCTTTCATGGCGTTGCTTGGACTCCATCAAGAGGGTTTGAGGCGCGATGGAACGTGCAGTTGAGGCTTGCTTTTCATGCCCAGCACGAACGTACCCATCTCGTGCTATCGGCTCAAGGCCAGAAGTCATATGGTCCCGAACGTGGCCAGAGATCGCGGGCAGGGCTGGCCACGGACGAGCTGATGCGGATCGAGGCGCCAAAACACAAGGTCGGCGAGCTACGGCTGCGCAAGCCGAGTACGAATTTTGCTCAGGTGGAGCTCTGTCGCCTGTGGACGTGTCTGCATATTTACATAATATACATTATGCGAAATTTTGTGCCGGCCGGCGCCTGGACCCTGTCTACGGTTGCGGTCCTGTCGACAGCCCATCGGCTCAAGCAGCTGGCCAATCCCTGCGAGCAGCCGGCCGTGCGCACCGTCCTGTAGCGCGCCAGCCGTGCCGCGGTCAAACGCGGCGCGCGTCTGCTTTGCGTTTTCCAGCGGTGGCCGCCGGCGCAGCGAGGTCGCTGCCGCCGACATGCGCGACCTGCGCCGCATCGACGACAAGGGCTACATCTATCGCCTGGAGCACAGCAAGACGCAGCAGGCTGGCGTTACGGCCTCTTCCACGCCCGACAAGCCCGTGCTCGCCCGCGCGGCGCTGGCACTTGAGGATTGGCTGGAGGCGGCCTCCATTACCGAGGGGGCGATTTTTCGGCGGCTGTGGAAGACGCGCGTGGGCTCTGCCCTCTCCCCTGCAGCAGTGGCTGAAATCGTTCAGCGCCGGGCGCGCCAGGCCGGATTGGAAGGCGACTTCGGTGGCCACAGCCTGCGGTCCGGGTTCGTGACCGAAGCCAGCCGGCAGGGCGTACCGCTGCCTGGCTGCCCGCCTGCTCGAAGACTGATTAACGCGACGCTGCCAACTCTAGGTCACAACTGCTCATACTTGTGCCGGATAGGAGTACACACCCTATTCCGAGGATCCCATGCGTTCAATTTCCAACGCGTTCTTTCACCAGGCCGAAATTACCCAGATAGATCGATGGGAGCACGGTCCACTCGAGCTCGCGTTCCTGTCCGATCCGGCGACAGGTCGCCTGGAATGGACGGCCCACCTGCACAATTGGAATGCCACGCAAAGGGCCGGATTTGTGCGGTCGGGAGAAGCCATCGAAGGGTTGAAGCCGTTCGTTCCTTACCTCGAGGAGCGGCGCAACCCGAACATGATCCTGGTGCCGACCTACGGCGGGAACTCCGAGCTCGACGTCATGCTGGCCGGTCTGTTGCCCGACGACATCCTGGCCAGGGCTGGTCTCGAACGCCGACGCTCCATGATGGGCCTGATGTACATACACAACGACTTGCCGGCGGACTACGGTCCGCGGGCACGAGCTGCATTTGCGCACTACATCTGGACGCGCTTGTCTCCGCGAGCGCGTTTGGGTCAAGGCGCCTTCAACGCTCGCTCGCCGCTGCGACTGCTCGCCGGCGACACCCCGTACTGGGCACACCGCCTATATCGCCTGGCACTGGCCAGGCGCGATCAGTTCTTCGCTCCAACTACGCACGAGGACGAGACTTGGAAGCCGCTCGCAGAGTTACGCGCCGGTATCTTGGCCGACCTGCCTGAGGAAGAGAGGCACTTGTTCGATATCCAGCGGCCTTTGATGGGCGGCGACGTCTGGGACGAGTTTGATGCCGACGAGCGCGAGGAGGTGCTCCAGAGCGCGATCGACGGCGACGGTGTCCTCGAGTCGCTAGATCCGGTGGTCGAGTTGCTGCACCGCCACCGGACGCACGAGGACTTCTCGGGCGCGAACTCCTGGATCAAAGAGGATTTCGAGCGCAGCTTCTATTCCAAACGGGCGAAATTGAAAGTCGACCTAGTCGAGACCATCGACGATGCACCGGCTTATGCGCTGGAGCCCAACGAGCCGTACGAGCAGGTTCTGTTCCGCGATGTGATAGCAATGCTCGATCAGAAAGAGCGTCGCCTTGTGGTAGCCCTGCGGCTCGGCAAGAGTGCCTCCACCATCGCGCGCGAGTCGGGTCTGCGCGGCCACGCGTCGGTTTCGCGACGCATCGCCGCGCTCAAGACGAAGGTCGCCCGACTGCTAAATTGAGCTGAAGCGCCAGCGCAGGTCCCTGTTCATGGATGGCGGACTTGGCGGCGGCATAGGGATCTTGGGTGCACCCGTTGAGGGCGCGCAAGGCCCGAGTCGGAATGGTCTGCTGGGAGGGCCGCTTGGGCGGCTCCCACTTCGGCAACAACTTGGCACGCTCCGTATCCGCCGCCGTCATTTTCGGTGCTGTCTCTGTCGCTGGCGAGGTTCCCGAAGATTCGGACATCTTCTCGGAAAAGCAAGGAACGCTCGTCACCGGCGCTTTGGCGACCGCGGAGCCACATGCCGATGGCCATCCCAGCGGCACCCCGTACGCGCCGACCTTGCCTCGGTGCGAACCATGGCGCCTCCAGAATCCATCGCTACGTAACCTGCTACGTCCTACCTGCTGGCTCGAGCCAAAACCGGCAGCTGAAGTTGTTGAGCCGACGATCGAAGGCGTCGACGCGCGCCTGGAAAGTTTTCGGAATCGCTGCGCCGTCGCCGCCTTGCCGAAAGTACTCGGCAAGCGAATGGAGCCCGTTGTTCATTAGTTGCTCCCACTCGCGCCAAAGCTCGTCCTGCAAATCCTGCGCACGCTGACTGGCGCTCGGTTTTCGCTTTGGAGCCGGCACTGAGTAGTCAGGGCGTGGATCATGCGAGTGAGTGAACGTGATAGTACCGTGCGCCCACTCGGCCTCGGCCGACGGGCGCCAGCGGTAGTCCACCCGTACCGACAGCGTCCTCATGAAATTGCTCGGTGGAATGATTTGGTCGTCGACGAAGAAGCGCTGTCCTTCCTGTTCCTGCGTCTCAATCCGCTGCTGCATCTGCCGAACCGCGTTGCCCAAGTTGCTGCCGGCACGGCGTGCGCGCTCACCGGTGTCAGATAGCTTCTTCGTCGCCTTAGCTCCTGCGTAGGCCTGTAGCGCCACATCGAACTCGCGAAGTTTAGCGGCGATAAACGGCCCGCAACTGTCAAGCCGTAAGTCGCGCAATGTCGATCCTAGTCGCCGCGCGTCCAACGAAGCTGAAATTGCCCGATCCAGCCCCTGCACATCGACCTCTCGCAGGGCCTCTTGTTCATCGCGAGGAATATTGATGATGCTCAACTCGGACTCCTTACGTTAGCGGCGCGGCGTGCCGCGATTCCCTTGGTTGGCGCCATGTTCTAGGAACTTGCGCACTTGCTCAAGAGCGGCGGGGTTAGGTATGTAGCTGGCACATTATCTCTGCGCGCGGGTGCAAGTCCGGATAGGTCAGCACAAGGCTCTCGCATGCCGTACGGAGTCAGCGCCGGGCCGTAGGCGCCGATGCGGCAGTCCGCGCAGGAGGAGCCGGTCTGCCAGTTCATCCGCTACGGTGCTGGCCTGCCACCTCCTAGGCATTGTCGACCGCCGAGGTCCAGCGACACCAGCGGCCACAGAGCCTAATTAGGTACCATCGCCCGAAGAAGGCGGGACCCAAGGCACGCACTTAGCGCGCTCATGCTCTGAAGCCATTCTGAGCCTCATGTGTGCCGTAGGGCTGATTGCCCGCCTTCGGCCAGTGGTTGGCCTGGCCTATCCGATAACAGCTCTAATCCCCTGCCTCGCTTAGATTTTCTCTAGTACGGCATAAGGCAGACCTTCTGACGGTCGGCTAGAATTAGTTGATGGTCATATCCTTCCCACTTACCCACCCGAAGTCTCAAAGAGCTGATCGTTTTGATGGGGATGGCGATGAGGGATGACTTCAGTCGACCAACCAAGGACCTTCTGGCGAGGCAAGCAGGCCATCGCTGTGCACATCCTCATTGCGGAAAGCCGACCTCTGGGGCTGACGAGGGCGGTATCAGCGCGATCAACATTGGTGTCGCAGCACACATCACCGCCGCGTCTGCCGGCGGTCCCAGGTACGACCCGGACTTGACCCCCGAGGAACGTAAGGATGCATCTAACGGGATCTGGCTGTGCCAGGATCATGCGCACGCGATAGACGCCGATGCCAGCGGCTTCAGCACGGAAACCCTGAGGACATGGAAGCGGCAGGCCGAAGTCCGGTCCTTGCAGGCATTGATGGCGGGAATGGCCGGTACTGTTCCAAGCCGCGGCTTCCTGCTTGATCCTGGCGATGGCATCGATATCCGGCATTGGTTCAACCTCGCCGTGGACGAGGACTTGGTCGCCCTGAAAGCGAGCCTGCTGGCGGCGGCGCGGGAGGATGCCGCGGCTTTCCGCAGGACCCGATACTGGACCGAACACGCCATCGAATTGAAGCTGCGCCTGAAGGGCGACTCGGACACGGAATCATTTTCCTCGCACGACTTGGCCGCCACGACAGAGGCCTTCAACGAGATCGTGATCCTGTCGCCGCCGGGCACCGGCAAGACCACCACGTTGCTGCAGCTAGCCGAGGCGATCATCGACAGGCGCGGAGCGGTGGCCAGCTACATCCCGTTGGATGGTTGGTCGACCCAGCCCCGCTCGCTGTTCGAGAGCATCCTCGAACGCCAAGCATTCCGTCCGTATAACCAGGATCATCTTCGGCTCCTCGCCCATACCGGCGAACTCACCCTCGTGCTGGATGGCTGGAACCAGCTCGACGGCACATCCCGCAGACGAGCACGCAACGAGCTCGAAGGATTGCGCCGCGACTACCCGAAATTGGGCATCGTCATCAGCTCGAGGAACCTAAGCGTTGCCGTCCCTTTCGCCAGCACGGTGGTGGCGATCGAGCCGCTCGACCATGCACAACAACGCCAGGTCGCCAGCGCGCTGCGAGGGGATGACGGCGAGACACTGCTGGAGGAAGCCCGCGCGATTTCGGGGTTGAGGGAACTGGTGGCCGTGCCGCTGTTCCTCAATGCCATCCTGCATCTATCCTCCGGAAGCCGCCTGCCCACGACAAAGGAAGGGATACTTGCCGCCTTCGTCGAACAGCACAGCCAAGTCGCCAATCGCGGCGAAGCCCTGCGCAATGCAACCCTCGGCCACGACCAGGAGATCCTCGCCGACCTCGCCACTGAGGCTACCCGCACCGCCAACACGTCCCTGCCCGACAAAAACGCCAGGGCATCGGTGCTGGCCACCCAGCGTCGTCTTGCGGACGAGGGCCAGATCTCCGCGTATTCGGCACCACAGCCTATGGCGGTGCTGGACACACTGATCGCCGAACACCTGCTAGTGCGATCATCCGGTGAACCGGCGGGATACAGCTTCCAGCACCAGCAGTTCCAGGAATGGTATGCCTCCTTCGCGGTCGAGCACGTCATGCGAGACATGGCAGCCGGCAACGTCACCGCGGCCGAACAGCTCGCCACCGAGTTCCTCGACGTCCGTCCATGGGAGGAATCGATCCTGTTCGCCTGTGAACGCATGGCGTCGGGTTCCGACACCGACGTGGATGCTGTGGCGCGGACGATCATTCGGAGCCTGTCGGTCGACCCGCTGCTGGCAGCCGAAATCATCTTCCGCACGCCGGCGGTGTGGGGCCGGGTCGAGCATGAAGTGACCGAGATCCTTCGACGCTGGCATCAGCCGGGCAAGGTCGACCGCGCCATCGGATTCATTGTCAACAGTGGTCGGCCGGAATTCGCGGAAGAGTTGTGGCCGCTGCTTGCCGACTCCGGGAACAGAACCCACTTCGACGTCCTGTGCTCGGGACGCCGGTTTCCTCGCTCGCTGTTGCCTGACATCGGCACTCGGCTGGCGGTGCTTGAGGAGTCGACCCGCGCCGAAATACTCGGCGAGATGGTCGACCACGGCGGCATGGAAGGCGCGCTGATCGCGGCGTCACTGGCAGCGGCCGATTCAAGCGTGCGCGTTAAGAAAGAGGTCGTGGAATCCCTGTACTGGCGTGGTGCTGACCAACAAGCCGCCCGGGTGCTGCAAAATGGGCCGCCGGAGCTGTGGCAGGAATTGGCGTCAAGTCTTCCCTTGACCGGAATCCACAACACTGCAGTGGCCGCCCGCATGGTCGCCGAGCGCCGAGCCGCGTTCGAGCGCATCCAGAATCCGGGGCACAGGCTGCACTTCTTGTTGAATGGCGACCTCGACGGTATCGACACCGAGCAAGAGGTCCTCACATTGCTGGCCGATCCTGCGCTGGAGGTGCGCGCCAGTGCTGCGGACCACGCCCTGTATCAGGCCTACGAACGATATCCGTCAGTCGTCGCCTCCGCTTTGGTGCGGAGAATCGAACAGCGCCTTGAGATCCCGTTCCGAGCTCACCTGCTCGTGCAGGAACAACATATCGCCACCGACGACGATCCGATACAGGCCATGGTCAACGATGCCGCCCTCGACGAAAGGGTCAGGACCAATGCAGCCAGTGTCGCCGGTCCCGCTACGATCGGACAACTGATCGACGCCCAGCTCGAACTTGACCGGCAGGCTGCAGGCGACCCTACAGCGAGGCGGAACCTAGCGGGGCAGCGGCGCTTTCTCGCAAGCCTGGTGCTCACCGGCCCCTACGGCTCCCTGGTGGCCGCGGTGCTCGCGCGGGCTGATACCGCAGAACCTCAGCGCATCGCCCTGTTCGCTGAGTTGCTGGCTTCCCATCGCGACCAAGACCGCTCAATTCGCCCGCCTGCGACCCTGGGCGATGTGCAGAAGGCGCAGCTCGTCGCCGCGTTGCTGCGCTGGGTGACGGTGATGGTGGACGCGCCGACTGCAAGTCGAGAGGAACTCGCAGAGCTCGCCCGGGCCATCGGCAGTGTCGGCGATGCCGGACTGGCCGAGGCGCTCGACCGGCTGCTGTCGGAGGAATTGCGGCGCTGGGATATCGCGCGCGCTGCCTTCGCCGCCTCCGGCTACCGCGACCAGACGTCGGACGCGAGGCATTCTTGGTCGAACTGGTATCAACGCGCCTTCGTTGCCATCGGGACCGAGCAGGTGGAAAACCTGCTGGTCCAGCGCCTGCCTGATCCCGAATTCGGGGCCGAGGCGGCCTCCGCGCTCATGCAGTTGTGGGAACAGCGACATCCTGCAACCTCACCTTCCACATTTCCGCGAAGCTTCCTGGGGGAGATGACCGTGCGGCGCGGGCGGCGGCGGCGTGAATTGCCGCCCGCACCGGTGGCCTTGGCGATGCTGGAGACCGTCAGGTCACTGCTCGACGGCGGTGGCGAGCGCGAGCAACTGCACGCAATCCGCATAGCTGTGGCAGCCTTCCGAATGCCCTGTGGCGACATCGGCGCCCTGGTCCATCGGTTGATCGAGCTCCCGGCCCCACTCAACCTGCAGCGGGACCTATACATCGCATTGGCCCTTTCGGGCGAACGCCTGCAGGCCGGCGCGATCCAATCGTGTATTCGCGCCTTGTTCGCCGAATCCACAACCAAGCCCTGGGTGCTGGGCGACAACCACGGCGCGTTCTTCGGCTGGGTGCAGATGCTCGCATTTTCCGAGCGCCCCGCAGCGATGCTCGATCAGGTGGCGGCCTTGGATCAGCCTCGCTTGAAGGATCCATATCAGTTGCGCGGGTTGATGGCGGCGTTAGGCGCCTCCACGGAACCCGAGGCGGAGGAGACCTTGTTGCGGTTCGCAGCGCTGATTCCAGGACTGGCCTCGGAGCACGAATGGCTGGCTGCCTTGTGCACGCGTGACACCGAATCTTCGGGTCGGGCGTTACTCAGGCTGCTACAGGATGGCATCTTCGAGGGCCGCGGGTATCGGGAAACCGAGGAGTTGGGCGCCTACCTCGCGCGGCTTGCGAAGAGCCATCCGGACTTCCGCAGCGAAATGCTCGGGCTGCTGGATCGTCTGATAAACGGTCGTGCTGCCTCGATCATCGAGCGCGCCCTGCTCCTACTTTCCGACACGGAGAGCATCCTGTCATTGGTGCACCACTACGCCCGGACCGGCCAGTCAGGCGACGGGTTGTACATGAGCATCAAGAACATCGCGGTTGACGAGCGGCCTTCGACGCAGTTCAGCAGCTCACATGTCTTGTTTCCGGTGCCTGTGGACGACCTGCGTAAGCGGCTTTTCTCCCTTGCGTTGACCCAGACTGGCGAAGCAAGTATTGCCAGACGGTGCCTCGCCTTGATCGACGGGATCCGTGACGACTACGGATACCCCGAAGCCGAAGCGCGCCACCCTGATATCCGATCGGGGCAACCTTGGCCCCTGCTCGCTCCGACCGCATGAGGCTTTGGCGAGTTACCGACCTTTAATCAGCCGATAGCTCCGATATGTGCAAAACCGTAAGTGGCCACCTGCGTATGCCCTGTTCCGATTTCCGTGTTCATATGCCATATCGGATAAATCCCTATGGCTTGCCTGACGCCTGGAGCGCGTGCCGTCGGTTCGAACTATGAACCGCATCCCCGTGTGTGGTACTTGTTCAACGCTAGCGTCTCACTCATATCCTCTGCCGCGCCCATGTCCGCTTCTAGCCAGAAGCGGTCGCTCGGTGCCGATGGAACACTAGGCGGTTCACTCAGCCACTGACCTCCGTGCTCGCTACGGATGAAGTAGGCAAAAGGGCGTGAATGAGTGAGGCCAACGCAGCTGCACGATCTCTGGGCTCTGCGCCTTCGATTAGGCGGCGCACTGCCTCGGCCGCTGAAGCACTCTCGGTTAAGACATTATCCCATCCAAACCGGCGAATCTTGCGATTGAGGACGCAGGCACCGATGGTAAAGTGGCCTTTGGGCGTGCGATCCACGTAAAAGCCGTGGACCTTCAAGATATGATCGTCCCAGCGATCGAAATGCGGGTGCACGATGTAGAACGCGGTTGAGCCACGCGGATAGCGTTTAACCTGGCGCCTGAGTGGATCCGGACTCGTGAGCACGTCCTGGCTTTGCTTGATTGCACTACAATCAGCGCAGATGACGCACAGATTCTTCGGCTCGAAGATGAACTGCCCATATTTGGCCTTTGGCGCGATGTGCTCAACATGCGCGTTCTGCGGTGATGTCAGTGAGATCGACTCGCGGCAATACGCACATAGTCCGCGCTGCTCCTGGCGGTAGTGATCGCGCAGGGCGCGGCGCAGTGGCTGCAGATCCTCGTCCTGCCAATTGAGGTGGCTGAAATTCGGCGCACCAAGCCGACTGTTGATCAATTTCTGCTGCTCCGACGAATAGCGTATCGCCTTTCTGATCTCAGCCATAATTCGCTCGCATCATCGCCAAAGCGGCGACTAGTTCGCGCAGTGGATCGCTACGGTCGGTATGGGCCACGGCGCTCTCTAGCATTTTCAATTCCTCCTCAGCCTCGACATCGAAATGTTTGCTTTGTGTGGCGCGCGTAAACAGATTAACTGCCACCCGGATAAGATACTCGTTGCGGTGACCGGGGGCCTGAAAAAGACGGGCCAACTGGAAATCGATCGATTGGCCGGCGTAGCGGGCACTACTCTGGGCGATGCCTGTCTCCATGGGGGTGACGTAGCAATTCCCGCGCGGCAGGTGCGCGACCACCTGGGGCGAATGGGTTGCAATCACGAAGTGGCAGTCCCGATAGCCGTCGAAAGTCTGGTAGAGCAGTTCGATGTAGCGGGCCTGCCACTCTGGGTGAAGACAGACCTCCGGCTCGTCGATGCAAATCAATGCGCCATCGCAAATCTGGCTGCCAATACCAAGCAGTCCCATCATGACCGCTTGTTCACCAGAACTGAGCTCATTTATCGAAATCGGCTCAGAAAATCTGAAAAAACGGGCTTCACGTAGTCGGATCAAGCCATAGCGTGCCAATTTTACGAAGTCCAAACTTAGCCGGATAAGATCGCCGCCATAGTCTAGACCATCGGGAGTGATCGCAATTCGGAGTCGACGGGACTTGGCATGGCTGATTGCAAGCGCCACCTCGATAAGGTGGCGGGATTCTTCTGCCGGCAACTCCAATAGTTGCCGCAGTGATTGCAGATTCTCGCGCGCAGATATCATAGGGCGCCGACTATATGTCTCCAGTGCCTGCGTTCGATCAGGACTGTTCAGGACTTCCAACAATGCGCGCGGGATCACCTGGAATGTGGCCTCCAGATATGGGTCGTACTGCAGGTAGCGTAAAATACCGGCCAAGGCACGGGCCTGTTGGGGTTGCTCCTCGATTGCGTTGAGGAGCGTGGCCATGACCCGCCCTAAGTACGCTGCGCCCAAGTTCTGGCTAGGCAGCCCACGCAACCCTAAGTAGCTATAATAAGTCGCTGGGCCATGCCGATTCGGCAAAGGGAAGCGATCGAACGGACTGGTAGATACGCAGATTATTCTGCTGGGCGGACGTGTGTGCTCCACCTCACCATGGCGCTCCAACCTGAGCCGCTGATACTCGATAGGTTCCTCACCATAGCGGTGCAACAAATCCTGTACCACGGCGCTAAGCATCCGACTTTTTCCGGTGCCATTCTTGCCTACGACGACGGTAAACGTAGACTCATGCCGAAGACGGGTGGACGAGCGCTCAACAAAATCAAACATGCCGCTATTGGAGTAGTAACGGAGGAGCATTCAGGGCTATAGGCTGTAGCATACTGGGAACCGCACTCTGCCACGGGCCAAGCGTTTGGACCAGTGCGCACAACGGCTAGAGTGCTCGGCCAGGTGGAGTCACCAAGTCAGCAAGCATGTCCGCTATGGGTCGGGAGCTGGCCTACCCTCGATAAACATCCCTAATTCCCTGCCCCGCCAAACCCTGCTCTCGGCCAACTCCGGTCACTGGTTCATCCAATGGAAACGCCACAAAACAGACGGTAGAAGGCGAATTCAATTCTGAAGTGCATCACTCCAAGCGGCAGGGCGACGCATGTCCGGCGGTCTGCACGTGTCGGTCCTTGCCATTCACGGCGTGAGGGAAGCGACGGACTTCTGGCCTGATGCCCGGCTTTTCCGCGCCCTGGCCAGGGCGCGGAAGTCTCGGGGCGGCATGTCATACGCGCGGCGGAACGCGTGGTTGAAATCCGCCGCACTCCTGAAGCCCAAGCCGTAAGCGATCTCCACGACCGGTGCCTTCGGGAATCGGATGAGTTCGTCCGCGGCCTCGCGCAAGCGGCGATTGCGGATGTAGGTGGCCAGGCCGCCTTCATGCTCGAACAGGCGGTACAGCGCGGCGCGGGACAGCTGCGATGCAGCGACGATGCTCTCCAGCGATAGTTCCGGCTCGTGCAAGTTGTGCGCGACATGCCGCCGCACCCTGCCGAACACCGCTGCGCGGATCGCGGCGCGCGCGTCGCCACTCAGGCCGGACTGTTTGGCGAAGGCGCCGACGATCAGGTGCGCGCATGTGGCCATCATCGAGCGGGCTTCAGCCGCGCTCATCGTAGCGATGCTGCTGGAAAGCGCGTCCAGTTCGCCGAGAAACATGCGCGCCAGCGGCGATGCGTAGTCGATCACGCGGCCATGCAGCGATTCCGCATCGGGCAGCACCGATTCCACCAGTGCGCGCGGCAGGAACAAGGCCATGACCTCGCTCCTGCACTCCCGCTCCATGCGCATCGTCTGGCCCATGTCCAGCGCCAGGATGCCTGGCCGGGATTGCGGCGCCTTGCGACGCGGATACAGACCGGTTGTGGTTTCGACGCCGCCGCCACCCACCAGCAGCACATGAAAAACATAATCGCGCATGGTGTCCGTGGAAATCTGTGGCGCCGTGCGGGTCTGCGTGATCGGGTCGGTGCAGGCGTGCATAAACCTCATGCCATCGACCTGGTAATGGTCGAGCGTGGCGCGAAACCCGTCAGCCACCTGTGCGTGCGACACCGCTATATCGAGAAAGGAGGAGGTTCGATCACGCCACGCCACAAGTTGCTGGGTTCGTGCGACATCGTATGTGCTGAAGTGGTGGTGGATCGGCGCGCGAACGCTTGCCTCGACCTTGACCTCGACATGGCTTGTGCTGCTGGTCATCCCGGCCCCCCGTCCGCGTGCGCTCATGCTACAGGACGTGCGCCCGCTTTTACCCCTGCCTGTCGCCGCCTGTCCCCTGTCGTGGCATGCCGTAACACCCTCCCACGCTGGCCCTGCCGCTCGCTGGCGCATCGAACCAACGCCGGGCCCGGCGCATCGACTCGCTACCGCCTGCCGTCTTGCCCCCGAAAAACCTCGTTCAACCTTGCCGTCGCAAGCGATTGCTCGTCACCCCAACGTCGTCATTCCCCCAACCTTCCCCTCCCATCTGAGACAGCCGATCAAGTCGCCTGTGCCCTAACACGCAAAATTCCCAGCGAACCAACCCGGTCATCCGAGCCTGTCCAAGAGAAGCTTGCCCGGGGAAATCTGCGTTGCACCATAGGGGAATCGCATGAATCACATCTACCGGCTGGTCTGGAGCCAGGTCCGTCGCACCTGGCTGGTCGTTTCCGAGCTCGCCCGCGGTCGCGGCAAGACCGGGCGCACCTCGGCATCGCGCCGCACGCGCCCGGTCTGGTGGGCTGCGCTCCCCCTGAGCCTGCCGATGCTGGCACTCGCTACCGCGCCAGCCGGCGTTACGGCGATGGATGCCGCCCGTCCGGAGGCGGCCATCGTCCCCGCTCGTCCGGCGCTCGCGCCGACGGCCATCGCGGCGGCGGCATCCTCGACCCATCCCACCGGCGGCCAGGTCACCGCCGGCAGCGGCCGTATCGACTACGGCGATCACCTCACCACCATCCAGCAGAACAGCCAGAACCTGTCACTGAACTGGCTGAGCTTCAACATCGGCAGGCAGGACACGGTCAATTTCCTGCAGCCGAACGCGCAGTCCATCGCCGTCAACCGCATCGCCGATCCCAACGGCAGCATCATCCTCGGCCACCTGAACGCGAACGGCCAGGTGTTCCTGATCAACCCCAACGGCGTGCTGTTTGGACAAGGCGCGCAGGTCAACGTGGGCGGCCTGGTCGCCAGCACGCTGGACGTCAGCGACAGCCAGCTGGGTCACGGCACGTTGCAATTTACCGGCGCAGGCGTCGGTAGCGTGACCAACCTTGGCACGATCACCGCCGCACCCGGTGGCTACGTGGCGCTGCTCGGCCACGCGGTGTCCAACCAGGGGGCCATCCACGCGCCTGCCGGCAGTGTGGCGCTGGCCGGCGGCAGCGCGATCACCTTGAGTTTCGACGGCAACCACCTGCTCGACATGCAGATCGACGCCAGCGCCTTGAACGCGCTCGCCGAGAACAGGCAGCTGATCGTCGCCGACGGCGGCCAGGTGCTGATGAGCGCTGGCGCGAAGGATTCGTTGCTGGCAAGCGTGGTCAACAACAGCGGCACGATCCAGGCACGGACGGTCGAACACCGTGCCGGCAAGATCGTGCTGCTCGGCGGCATGGAAGCAGGCACCACCCAGGTGGACGGCACGCTGGACGCCAGCGCGCCGAACGGCGGCGACGGCGGCTTTGTCGAAACCTCGGCGGCGCATGTGCAGGTGGCCGACGGCGCAAGGATCACCACCCTGGCCGCCACGGGCGACGCCGGCACCTGGCTGATCGATCCGCACGATTTCACCATCGCCTTCAGCGGTGGCGACATGAGCGGCGGCACCCTGAGCAGCCAACTTGCTGGTGGCAATGTCACCATCCAGTCCAGCCAAGGCGCCAACGCCAGCGGCAGCGGCGACATCCATGTCAACGATGTAGTGAACTGGAGCGCCAACACGCTCACGCTCACCGCCGCTCACGATGTCGATATCAACGCCGTGATGACGGCCAGTGGCAGCGCCGGCCTCGCGCTGAACCCGAGCACCAGCAACGGCGGCGATGCAGCGATTGGCGGCGGCACCGTCAATGTCAACATGGTCAGTACCACGCCGGGCCAGAGCGGCCGGGTGGATTTCACCGGCGGCAGCAACACGCTGAAAATCAATGGCCAGGCGTACACCATCATCACGACGTTGGGTGCCCCCGGCAGCACGTCCAGAACGGACTTGCAAGGCATCAGCGGTGCCCTCAACTGCGCTTGCTATTTCGCGCTAGGTGCCAATATCGACGCCAGCGCCACGGCCAGTTGGGGGGATTCCGTCTTCGGCTCCAGCATCGGCTCCGGCTTCGTGCCGATCGGCCACAGCTTCAACACGAACGATTTCAATATGTTCACCGGTACCTTCGACGGCCTCGGCCACACCATCAGTGGCCTCACCATCAACCGGCCCGACAACAGCAACGTCGGCCTGTTAGGTTACACCTACACCACAACGAAGATCCGTAACATCGGCCTGCTCGACGTGTCGATCGAGGGGCTAAGCAGCGTGGGCGGCCTGGTCGGGCACAACTACGGCACGATCAGCCAGGCCTACGCCAGCGGGGCGATCAACGGCAATCGCGGCGGTAGCGACGTCGGCTTCGGCGGCGGTGCCAGCATCGGCGGTCTGGTCGGATACAACGAGAGTAGCGGCCGGATCAGCCAAGTCTATGCCGGTGGAACGGTCAGCGGCGAGGCCACCGTCGGTGGTCTGATCGGGTACAACAACCGCGGCCCGATCAGCCAAGCCTATGCGACCGGCACGGTCAGCAGCAGCGGCGGCGACGTCGGCGGTCTGATCGGGATTAACGACAGCGGTCCGATCAGCCAAGCCTATGCGACCGGCACGGTCAGCGGCAGCAACGACGTCGGCGGTCTGGTCGGATACAACACCAGTGCCGCGATCAACCAAGCCTATGCGACCGGTGCGGTCAGTGGCAGCAACTATGTCGGTGGCCTGGTCGGGATCAACGTACCCGGCACCACGATCAGCCAAGTCTATGCCACCGGTGCGGTCAGCGGCACCGGCAGTAACGTCGGCGGTCTCATCGGGTCCAATAGTGCCGGCACAATCACCAACAGCTACTGGGACACGGAAACCACTGGTCAATCCACCAGCAGCGGCGGTACCGGTCTGACGACCAAGGCACTGATCGCAGCGCTGCCCGGAGGTTTCACGGCCGCCAGTTGGGGCAACGGAGGCAACCAGACCACGCCATACCTGCTGGGCATGTCCGGCAATCAGGTCTTCAACACCAACGACCTGCCCGCAGGCACCGTGACGCGCAGCAACCGGCCCAACCTCTACACCGTCATCCTGGATCTGAATCAGTTGCAGGCCATGAACACCGGCCTCGCCGGCCGTTATGTGCTGGGCAACGACATCGACGCCAGCGCCTCGAGCGGATGGGTGGGCGTTGAGTTCGACACCGGCGGCCATCCCATCATCGCCTACAACGGCTTCAGGCCGATTGGCGTCGCAGGCGCACCGTTCACCGGCGTCTTGGATGGCCTTGGTCGCACCATCAACAACCTGACCATCAATTGGCCAAACACCGATTACGTCGGCCTGTTCGGCGTCACCGGCAACGGCAGCGCGATCCGCAATCTCGGTCTGCTCGGCGGGTCGGTAGCAGGCCGGAATTACGTCGGCGGCCTGGTCGGAGACAACGGCGGCACGATCACGAATACCTATAACGCCGGGATGGTCAACGGCCTCGCCTCCAGCGCAGGCAACTACGTCGGCGGCTTGGTTGGCGTCAACGAAGCGGGCGGCACGATCGCCAACACCTATGCCACCGGAGCGGTCAGCGGCGCCAATTACAACTATGTCGGGGGTCTGGTCGGAAGCAACCTTGGCGCGATCATGAACGCTTATGCCACAGGGGCGGCTAGCGGCGGCAACGCCGTAGGTGGCCTGGTTGGCTCCAACGGAACGGGCGGCACGATCGCCAACACCTACGCCACCGGAGCGGTCAGCGGTGGTGTTTTTGACAACCATGTCGGTGGTCTGGTCGGTCTCTACCGCGCAGGCACCATCATCGGCAGTTACTGGGACACGGAAACCACAGGCCGATCCACCAGTGAAGGCGGCGGTACCGGCCTTACCACCGTGCAGATGATGGACCCGGCCAGTTTTGCAGCCTGGGGCGCGGATATCAGTGCCGTCGGCGGCAGCTCCGCGACCTGGCGGATCTACGCGGGTGACACCACGCCGCTGTTGCGTACCTTCATGACTGGTCTGGCGGTCAGCGCCATGAATCTCGGCACGGTCTACAACGGTACCGCCTTTGCTGGCAGCAGCAGCTTGATTCTCGGCACGCTGACGCCGAGCTACTGGCGGCCGTCGAACAGTGTGGATCCGACCCTGCTGCTGGGCGATGCCAACGCTAGAACCAGCACCCCGGCGATCAATGCCGGTAGCTACGCGTTGGCTAGCGGCCTGTATTCCGGCCAGATGGGTTACGACATCGCTTTCACGCCCAGCACGCTGACCATCGCTCCAGCCACCCTGACCTATCTGGCCAATACCGCCACGACGACTTACGGCAGCACGCCGAGCGGGCTGACCGGCACGGTGACCGGCTTCGTCAACGGCGAGACGCTGGCCAACGCCACCACCGGTACCCTCAGTTTCGCTACCAGTGCCACAGCCACCAGCAACGTCGGCAGCTACGCCATCAACGGCAGCGGCCTGACCGCGAACTACGGCAACTACACGTTCGCGCAAGCGGCAGGTAACGCCGCCGCACTCACGGTGAATCCGGCCCTCCTGACCTATCTGGCCGATACCGCCACGACGACTTACGGCAGCACGCCGAGCGGGTTGACCGGCACGGTGACCGGCTTCGTCAACGGCGAGACGCTGGCCAACGCCACGACCGGTACCGTCAATTTCGCTACCGGTGCCACGGCCACCAGCAACGTCGGCAGCTACGCCATCAACGGCAGCGGCCTGACCGCGAACTACGGCAACTACACGTTCGCACAAGCAGCAGGTAACGCCACCGCGCTCACGGTGAATCCGGCGCTCCTGACTTATCTGGCCGATACGGCAACTACCACCTACGGCAGCACGCCGAGCGGGTTGACCGGCACGGTCACCGGCTTCGTCAACGGCCAGACCCTGGCCAGCGCCACCACCGGCACCGCCCGTTTCGCTACCGGTGCCACGGCCACCAGCAACGTTGGCAGCTACGCCATCGACGGCAGCGGCCTGACGGCGAACTACGGCAACTACACGTTCGCACAAGCGGCAGGTAACGCCGCCGCACTCACGGTGAACCCGGCCATCCTGACAATCACGGCGAATGACGCCAGCAAGACCTACGGTGACACGCTCACGTTTGTGGGCAACGAGTTCACCGCCAGCGGCCTGCAGAACGGCGAAACCATCGGCAATGTCGTGCTCACCAGCGCCGGTGCCGCGGCAAGCGCCGGCGTCGCCGGTGGCCCGTACACCATCACGTCGAGCGCAGCTACCGGCGGTAGCTTCAACACGGGCAACTACGCTATCACCTACAGGAATGGCAGCCTCACCGTGGGTCGGGCCGCGCTGACGGTCACCGCCAATGACGACAGCAAGACCTACGACGGCCTCGCCTACACGGGCGGCCACGGCATCACCTACAGCGGCTTCGTCAACGGCGAGACCGCCGCGGTACTCGGTGGCGCGCTGGACTATGCCGGCGATGCACAAGGCGCCACCAATGCGGGCGCCTACACGATCACGCCCGGCGGCCTCACCGCCGGCAACTACGCCATCACTTACAGGAACGGCAGCCTCACGGTGGGCCAGGCCGCACTGACGGTCACCGCCAATGACGACAGCAAGACCTACGACGGCCTCGCCTACATGGGTGGCCACGGCGTCACCTACAGCGGCTTCGTCAACGGCGAGACCACCTCGGTACTCGCCGGCACGCTGGGCTATGCCGGCGATGCGCAGGGCGCCACCAACGCGGGCGGCTACACGATCACGCCCGGCGGCCTCACCGCCGGCAACTACGCCATCACTTACAGGAATGGCAGCCTCACGGTGGGTCGGGCCGCGCTGACGGTCACCGCCAATGACGACAGCAAGACCTACGACGGCCTCGCCTACACGGGTGGCCACGGCGTCACCTACAGCGGCTTCGTCAACGGCGAGACCGCCACCGTACTCGGCGGCGCACTGGGCTACACCGGCGATGCGCAGGGCGCCACCAACGCGGGCGGCTACACGATCACGCCCGGCGGCCTCACCGCCGGCAACTACGCCATCACTTACAGGAATGGCAACCTCACGGTGGGCCAGGCCGCGCTGACGGTCAGTAGCAGCAACGTCAGCAAAACCTACGATGGCGGGCTGAGCGCGATCGGCACAGCGGTAGTGAGCGGCGGCACGCTGTTCGGCAGCGACACCCTCAGCGGCGGCAATTTCGCCTTCACCGACAAGAACGTCGGCATCGGCAAGCACGTGACCGTCAACGGCGTCACCGTGAGCGACGGCAACAACGGCGGCAACTATGCCGTCACCTACGTCGACAACATCAACAGCACCATCACCGCGCGGAGCATCACCGTCGACGCCATTGGTACCAATCGCGTCTACGACGGCACCACCGCCGATGCGGTGACACTGGCCAGCACCGGCATCCTCGTCGGTGACACGGTGAGCTTCAACGGCACCGGTGCCTTCGCCGACAAGAACGTTGGCGTCGCCAAGGCGGTCGGTGTCAGCGGCATCACCGCCAGCGGCGTCGATGCGGGCAACTACAGCTACAACACCACCGCGCACACGACGGCCGACATCAGCCCGCTCGGCATCACCGTCGATGCCACCGGGACCAATCGCGTCTACGACGGCGGCACGACCGATGCGGTCACGCTGGCAAGTGCCGGCGTGCTGTCCGGCGATACGGTGAGCTTCACCGGTACCGGCAGCTTCCTCGACAAGAATGTCGGTACGGCGAAGGCTGTCGCTGTGAGCGGCATCGCCGCCGGCGGCACCGATGCGGGCAACTACAGCTACAACACGACCGCGAGCACGACAGCCGACATTACCGCCAGGCCGATCACGGTCGACGCGATCGGTGTGGACAAGGTCTACGACGGCAGCACGGCTGCGACGATCGCAGCACTGGGCACGACCGGCCTGGTGGCGGGCGATGCCGTCAGCTTCGGCAACGCCTCGGCGGCCTTCGCCGACAAGAACGCCGGCAGCGACAAGGCCGTCACCGTCAGCGACATCACCGCCAGCGGCGCCGATGCGGGCAACTACAGCTACAACACCACCGCGCATACGACGGCCGACATCAGCCCGCTCGGCATCATCGTCGATGCCACCGGGACCAACCGCGTCTACGACGGCAGCACGGCCGATGCGGTCACGCTGGCAAGTGCCGGCGTGCTGTCCGGCGATACGGTGAGCTTCACCGGTACCGGCAGCTTCCTCGACAAGAATGTCGGTACGGCGAAGGCTGTCGGTGTGAGCGGCATCGTCGCCAGCGGCGCCGATGCGGGAAACTACCGCTACAACACGACCGCGAACACGACAGCCGACATTACCGCAAAGCCGATCACGGTCGACGCGATCGGTGTGGACAAGGTCTACGACGGCAGCACGGCTGCGACGATCGCAGCACTGGGCACGACCGGCCTGGTGGCGGGCGATGCCGTCAGCTTCGGCAACGCCTCGGCG